>Ga0118677_10000397_pt1 | contig 95261 bp, 85 predicted proteins | sample AliMusrvi5mmetaG_FD_86154 | JGI IMG/M metagenome (GOLD analysis project Ga0118677, IMG submission 86154) | reverse complement strand
AACGTTATCAATCCTTCGACTATCAGGCAAAAAGCTGGAAATATCCTCGCAAGGTTGTCGCCAAGGTTGAGATAACAGAAAAAGGATTGTTGAACATTCGTTTTATCAGTACGGAGATGATAAGTGTCGAGGCTAAAGTGCTTTACGAAAACATTTACTGTGCACGAGGAAATGATGAACTCTACATCAAGGAGCATAAAACGTACACCAAAAGCGATCGCACTTCCTGTCACCGTTTTCTTGCCAACCAGTTTCGCCTGTTTCTCCATTCAGCAGCATATGTGTTACTGCATAGTTTGCGTGCCAACGTGTTACCAGGAACCAGTCTGGCCAAGGCCACCTTTGAGACCATGCGCTTGAAACTTTTGAAAATAGGTGCCAGAATCATTGAGCGAAAAACAAAGATCAGCGTCCATTTACCAACGGCATGCCCGTATCAGGGAATCCTCTCAAAATGCCTGGCAATCTTTGCGCATTTGCGTGCCCAGCCATCATAACCAGAACTGAGCAGGGGGAGAATGAAAATTGGTAAACAAAAGGCAGCACGATATATTAGGCTGCAGGGGCAGAGTACGCAAACGTGAGCATGCTGAGAGATTTTTTACCTCATTTCAGGGGCACTGTTTGTCAGGGGTGAACCACTGATACTCGATTTCTTCCCTCCCATAAAACTGAACGGCCAAGTTATGCACGGAGTGGTTTCCATTTTGCCTCAAAAAATCTGTTTCACAGAGGCTCATGAATAATTCAGGCTATGGACGTTATCCAATGATGTACAGTAAACTGTCTGACTTGACTATTATATTGTTATCGCTCCGGGATGTTTATGCGCCAGAATTATCTCTGAAGGAAAAAGCATTTGCTGGCAGTATTCCCTCACTTCAATCGTGAATCCCTGCTGTTCCAGCTTATCCGTCAGTCGCACCCCGCGACATCCTCCCATAGTTTTGGGTGACAGCCTGTATATGAAGTCGTACAGCTTGCTGCCCATAGTTTCGCCTTCTGTCATATTGACCAGTACCAGTTTTCCATCCTTTTTCAGGACTCGCCTGAACTCCATCAAAATCTTGCCCATCTTCTCATAGGGGATCAGATCGAACATATAGTTGTTGACCAGCAAATCAAGCGATTCGTTTTGCACTGGAAGATCAAAAGCCGTGCCTGTCTTGAGGGAGTAGTTCGCTCCGGCCACTTTTGCCAGGCGATGTTGCGCTTTTGCCAGCATTCCTTTGGAGAGATCTATGCCCACATTTTGTCCGTGCGGATTTCTCTTCACAATTTCATAGAAAGCCAACCCCGTACCAACAGCTACCTCAAGGATGTTCTGGCCATCCTTAATTGCTGCAAGTTCGATTGCTCGATTCCTGGCGTGTGACTCCGTCAGATTCCCCCAGATATCGTAGACGTTCGCTATCTTGTCGTAGACACGGCCGATTTCGTCCTGGGAAACCCTTGCATCGAGAGGTGCCGTGTTTCTGCAACAGGAGATGCCACAGCAGGACAATGTCATTTTCATGATTGATCTCCTTAAAATTGAGGGCTTGACGGTTGAATTACTATTATCCTGACAAAAACCGGACTTATTTTCTAGAAAAAAATAGAGGTCAATAACGCTCTTTCTGCCTTTGGTTTATGTAGATCGGCTTAAACAAGATGATATACCACCTCTCCTTGCTCATAGCCGAAAAAGATCAAATACCACCCCAATTAACCTGTAAGTTATAAGAAATTTATGGCGTGTTGAAAATATTTCTGCAAAAACGGAGTACTTCATTCGCTTGAACAAACTTTTTCTCACAACCAGTGCGTTGCGCTTGGGTACAAAAGCTCCTCTCCAGAGATTTTCAGAGAAGGATTCCGCCCAAAATCACCGAAGCTACACTGAAGTAGATCACAATTCCTGTAACATCAACAAGTGTTGCAACAAAAGGGGCTGAAGAGACTGCCGGGTCGAGACCAAGCCGCTTCAGAAGCAAGGGAAGCATAGAGCCGGTCAGGGTGCCGAAAAGCACAATTCCCACCAGAGAGAGTCCTATAGTCAACGCAATGAAAAACCATTGGGTGTTCAGATGCCCGAGGGCCATAGCCCAGAGGAGTACCCTTAATACACCGATAGTACCGAGAATACAGCCGAGCGCCAGCCCTGAGGCAAGTTCACGGCGCATTACTTTCCACCAGTCGCCAATGGTGATCTCTCCAAGTGAGAGTGAACGGATAATCAGCGAGGCCGCCTGTGAGCCGGAGTTTCCTCCGCTCGACATGATGAGCGGTATAAACGTTGCCAGAACAATAGCTTTTGCCATCTCATCCTGAAAATATGCCATGGCTGAGGCGGTCAGCATCTCTCCGATAAAGAGAATAACCAGCCAGCCAGCCCGTTTTTTGATAAGCTGGGGTATCGGCAGATCAATGTAGGGCTCTTCGAGCGCTTCAATACCGCCGAATTTCTGAATGTCTTCAGTCTCCTCCTCTTCGGCCACGTCGAGCATATCATCGACCGTAACGACTCCGATCAGGTAGCCGTTGGAGTCGACAACCGGAAGCGCAACCGTGTCGTAACGCTTGAAAGCCTCGAGCGCATCTGCCTGATCTTGTGCGGCTGTAAGGGTGATCATCTTCTCTTCGTCGATAATCTCACTCACCTTTTTTTCAGGTGGGGAGAGCAGGAGCGCTCTTGCCAGCAATTCACCCTTGAGTTTGCCGATGTCGTCGACGACGTAGATGACGTTCAGGGTTTCGCTCTCATGGCCATAGGTGCGGACGTAGTCGAGTACCTGGTTGATATCCCAATCTTTTTTCACGCTGAGGTAGTCGGGAGACATGAGTCGTCCAACACTTCCTTCAGGGTAGGCAAGGAGGGTTTTGGCGATCTTGAACTCTTTGAACGAGAGCAGTTTCAGAAGCTCATGCGCCACAGTGCCCGGCAGCTCTTCAAGCAAAGCGGTACGGTCATCGGCCGACATGCTGTTGAGAAGATGGGTGACATCCTTTTTGGTAAGCGCGGTCAGCAGGTTCTGCTGAGAGTCAAAATCAAGATATTCAAAGGTTTCAGTCGCAACATCTTTCTGAAGCAGGCGGAAAAGGATGCCTTGCTCGCTTTCAGGAAGATCGGAGATGAGTTCTGCAAGGTCAACCGGCAGCCAGTCGTTGAAAATTCTCTGCAGCGCGCTGAAGTTGCGTTGTTCGATCAGTTCCCTGATTTCCGGTAAAAGTGGGGTTCCGATCATGAGAGGCAACGTTTAGTGTGGATTATGGCCACTTCCAGACAGAAAGGCTCAGCCTCAAAAAGAGTTATTTTCAGGAACTTTCCAATATGCTTTTCTTTTTTTACACAGATGTAACGTTGCCTTTAGAGACATGAGGATTGTTGAGAATGAATTTTCTCCAGGGAAGTTCACGGCTTCTTGAAATTCCTACTCTGTTACTGGAGCCTATCATCTCTTTTGGCAGCGGGGGAGCATCTTCCACAAAGAACTCGTCACCGAAGAGATCTTTTCCGTTGCAACTGCTGTCGATGGCAAATGCTTTGGCAAGTTTTCCGGGGCCGCTCATCAGGTTGGTTAGAATGGCTGTTCCTCTTTGCGCCTCCATAAATGCAATTCCTTTAATAGGTTCCATTGCTCTTATGAGTACCGCTCCGGCGCTGTTTTCAGGTTCGCTGACAATATTGAGCATATAATGGCTTCCGTATGTAAAATATACATACATGGTGCCGGGTGCGTGGTACATAATCTGGTTTCTTGCAGTTCTGCCCCTCCATGCATGGCAGGCTTCGTCCTGCTGACCGAGATAGGCCTCTGTTTCAACAATTTTGCCTTTCAGCCTGATATTTCCGGGCAGTATACGGACAAAGATTTTTCCAAGCAGTTTTTCAGCAAGTTGAAGTGTCGGTGTTGCATAGAATTGTCTTTCCAGCCTTCCCATGAAGCAAGATTAAAATTTGTAATGGTTGATGTAAGTAGTATAATGTATCAGGATATGATAAAACTTCAACTGCTGAAAATTTCCCTGGTTGGTACATGGGCAGAGTTATTGCGATTGCAAACCAGAAGGGTGGGGTAGGAAAAACAACCACTTCTGTCAATATAGCGGCCTCTATTGCTATTTCTGAGTTCAGGACATTGCTTATAGATATTGATCCCCAAGCCAATGCCACCTCTGGCTTCGGTCTTGAAATCGGCGATGAGATTGATAATACTTTTTACCAGGTGATGGTAAAAGGCGGAAACATACAGGATGCCATCAAATCCTCCAGTCTGGAGTACCTTGATGTTCTTCCCTCCAACGTTAATCTTGTCGGAATGGAGGTTGAACTGGTCAACATGCGGGAACGCGAGTATGTGATGCAGAAGGCGCTCAAGGGTATTCGTGACCGTTATGATTATATTATTATAGATTGTCCACCCTCGCTTGGGCTGATCACCCTTAATTCACTGACTGCCGCAGATTCCGTTCTTATTCCGGTTCAGGCAGAATATTATGCGCTTGAGGGGTTGGGAAAACTGCTCAATACAATCAGTATTGTCCGCAAGCACCTTAATCCGAAACTGGAAATCGAAGGAGTTCTGGTAACCATGTATGATGCGCGGCTTCGTCTTGCATCGCAGGTTGCCGAAGAGGTAAAGAAGTTTTTCAAGGACAAGGTGTACAAGACCTATATCCGCAGGAATGTAAAACTTTCCGAAGCGCCGAGCCATGGTAAACCTGCTCTGCTCTATGATGCACAGTGTATAGGATCGAAAGACTACCTTGATCTGGCTCAGGAGATTTTTGAGAGGGACGGCAATATTAAAAAATTTAAAGTTCGTCAGCCTTAGCTGACGGGTATGCTGATGGGTGATATGCCTAAAAATGCGTTGGGCCGAGGCCTTAAAGCGCTTATTCCGGATGAAGGTTTTGTCTCTGTTACTCAACAGGATGAGGAGCAGGAACTTGCCCAGGAGGGAAGTATCGGCAGTCTGCCGATCGACAAAATACGTGCTAATCCGTTTCAGCCTCGCAAGGAATTTGAGGAAACTGCTCTTGAAGAGCTGAAGAATTCCATTATTGAAAATGGAGTTATTCAGCCTGTCACCGTGTGCCGGGATGGAGATGGCTATCAGCTCATCAGTGGAGAACGGCGGCTCAGGGCGGTCACACTCGCCGGGTTCAAGTTTATTCCTGCTTATGTTATTGAGGCGCATGACGATTCAAGCAAGCTTGAACTTGCTCTTATTGAGAACATTCAGCGCGAAGATCTGAATGCCATAGAGGTTGCGCTTGCCCTGAAAAGTCTGATCACGAAGTGCAATTTATCGCAGGAGGAGATAGCGCAGAAAGTGGGAAAAAACCGCTCGACGGTCAGCAATTTTCTGCGTCTGCTCAAACTGCCGCTGCAGATTCAGGATAGTATAAGGAACAGGGAGATCTCTTCAGGACATGCCAGAGCGCTTATTAACCTCCCTGGTGAACAACAGCAATTGAAGGTCTGGAAGCAGATTCTCACTCATCAGCTCTCGGTTCGTCAGACAGAAGCCCTGGTGAACCGCATGTTCAAGGATCAGTCGTCAAAACCTCTTCAGGCAGCCTTATCGGAGCGATCATCGCACCTGACCGAGCTTGAATCGCTGTTGAGAAACAACCTTGCAACCAAAGTGCGTATTGTTGAAAAGAAAGAGGGCAAGGGTGAGATTCATATCCAATACTTCTCACACGATGATCTTGACCGGCTTCTTGAACTCATGCGCCGCGACTGAGCTGATGCACCGTTCAAACATAACAATACAATAATTGAAAATGAGGTTTACCCTTGTTGGGAATGGAAGAATGGGTCAGCAGGTTGCCCAGGTGATTTGGCAATCTGGTAACCATGAGGTTTCCGCTGTGCTTGATATCAATACGACTATTTCATCTGACCTTTTTCAGGGAAGTGATGCCATCATAGATTTTACCGTCAGAGAGGCTTTTCTCGCCAATCTTCCAGCCATGCTTGCATCAGGTGTGCCGGTTGTTGTGGGTACCACTGGGTGGGATGATGTTCAGGAAGAGGTGAAACGGCAGATAACTGCTGCTGGTGTTTCTTTGCTCTATTCAGCCAATTTTTCGCTTGGAGTTAACATCTTTTTGCGCACAGTGCGTGAAGCGGCGAGACTTATCTCACCGTTTGCGCAGTTTGATATCGCTTTTGCGGAACAGCATCATACCGGCAAGGCTGATTTTCCAAGTGGCACGGCTGTGAGGGCGGCAGATATGATTCTCTCGGCAAACAGCCGCAAAAAAACGGTTGTCCGTCAGCTTTCGGATGACAAAAAACTTGCGCCAGACGAATTGCAGGTTGCCTCTCTGAGGCTTGGAAGTGTCTTTGGAAAGCACTCCGCATTTATAGATTCGGATGCTGATGAAATTGTGATCTCTCATACCGCAAAAAGCCGTTCAGGTTTTGCGTCTGGCGCGGTAGAAGCGGCCGCTTGGCTTGCGTTGCGCCACAAAACCGCTCCGGGTTTTTATACGATGGAGGATTTCCTGAATGAAAAATTTTCCTGAAGTATATGGCTGCTGAAAATCCGGTTCAATCTCTTTTGCCTGTTGAGGGTAAACTCTACGCTGTTCTGCTTGGTGCTGTAATTATTATTCTGACGACAACGGTTCCTTACCTGACCCTGCTGAATGTCTTTCTCTTTGTCGGAATTTTTCTTGCTGGTGTGATTTCGCTTCATCAGACTATCATGCGCTTTCAGGTGCAACTGACCTTCAGGGAGGCTTTTGCGTTCGGTTGTATGGCGGGTTTTGCTGGAGGTGTTGTTTCTGAGGTTGTTACTTTTCTTTTGATGGAGTTCCTGCATTACAGGCCGGGGACAGAAAGTCTTGCACTTGTGATCGACTGGGCACTTGAGATGGCCAAAGGACGTCCCGAGCTTCAGGAGCAGGTGCAGACGCTTGTTGCCGCTGAGAAGCTTGCCCTTGCTCCGGTTTCGTTAAGCTTCACGGATATTCTGATGAATATGGCCTTTTCCGGTTTTTTTTATGCGCCTATAGCCGGTCTTGGTGGGGCGTATGCGGTGCGCAGGCTCAAGCGTCAGGCGGCAAGAGGCTGAGTTTTTTGTAAAATATCCGGTCTATTTTCTGTGATCCTGGCAGTGTTGCCCACTCATTTACCCGATAGTAATGTGTCGGGCATTTCAGTTTTCCAATCATGGAGCGCATGACGTCAATGATTGTGGAGTTTTCAGGGTTTTCCGGTTCAATGGTTTTGATGAACGCCACAGGACGCTGGCCATATTCATCATCATCTACCGGAACGACAAGCGCATCAAGAATCCCGTCAATCATCATCAGCGCAGTTTCAATCTCTTCAGGATGAATATTTTCTCCCCCTGAAATGAACATGTTGTCTTTCCGGCCAGCCACAGTGACGGTGCCATCATCGGTAACACTTCCAATATCAGATGTATGGAACCAGCCGTTGTTATCGGTTTGAGGCTGAATTATCCCCTCCCGGAGGTAGCCCTGAAACAGGCAAGCTCCCTTGACCAGCAATTCTCCATTATGCGCAACGCTGATCTCGCGCCAGGGAAGCAGCCTGCCGCTGTTCTCCTGAATGCCTTGAATCGGCGCAGGGGTGGTGGCAATCTGTGAACTCATCTCGGTCGATCCGTAGCTAAAGTAGAGTGGAATATGCCGACGGACAGCCTCCTCAATCAGCGATTTTGGCGCTGAACTACCACCAAGCAGCACAGCTTTCATTGTTCGCAGCAGGGCAGTGCTCTCTTTGTCGGCAAGTAGACGGAAAAGCTGTGTTGGAACCACCGAGAGATGGGTCAGCGGAAAGTTTCGGAGTGACTGGCCGAGAGATTCATCCGGTTTGCCAAGAGCAAGTGCGCCCCCGGAGATGAGTGAGCGGAAGAGAAGGGAGTATCCTCCTATGTGGAAAAGCGGCAGCGAAAGAAGCCAGCAATCGCCAGCGCCAAAAGGAATATTTTCATTGGAGCCGAGAGCGCTGTGCCAGTGGTTGCCAAAACTGTGAACAGCAGCTTTTGCCTCTCCTGAGCTTGCGGAGGTGTGGATAATGGTGACAGGTCGTCGCATCTCTTCCATGTTCTCTGCCATGTCAGGCATAGCAACGACATTGTTGTTGTTCGGCACTGTGCTTTTGGTTGCACGGAGCGCTGTCCCGACCGAGTTGGTATCAAGCAATTCAGCAATGCTGATGCTGTCCGGCAGCGATGTTTTGCCGGAGGTCACGATCAAACTGGGCTTTAGTTTTTCAATTGTGTTGCTGAGCAGGTGTTCGGGAAAACGATTGTTCAGCGGTGCGGCAATGAGGCCCGCTTTCAGCAAACCCAGCAGCAGCATCACCAGCTCCGGCGTGTTTGGCGATACCACCGCAACAATCTCGCCGGAGCGAACACCTCTACTGCGGAGGCGGCTTGCAATGGCTTTGGCCACAGTGTTGCATTCGTTGAAAGAGAGTGTTCCGTCGACCATTCGCAACGCTGGTGCGTTCCCGAAAAGTTTAGCGGCACGAGCTATAATATCCATAACGACCTTCTCCGAAGGCATCTCTCCCTTACCTTCACCCCATCTTTGTAGAGCTTATATGGATCAAGCAAAGCGTTCTCAGCTCCAAAGGGAGTCTCAAGCAGGTCATGTTGCAGGTAACGGTAGGTGTCGAGTCCACATGCGGCTGGTTCGACGGCGGTTGACGCTGCCAGCCATGCGTAAAAGCTCAGGCTGATGCCGCTTTCGAAAGCTGAGCTGAATACGGCCAGCAGATTATTTTCTCTCGCATATCTGGCGAAGTGCAGTGCTGCGGATATACCCCCTAACCGGTTTGGTTTCAGTATCAACGCAGCAAGGGATGCTTCTGGAATCGTGGCGAGCAACTCAGGTTTTTGCCAGAGTGTTTCGTCGAGCGCCGAGTGGATTGCTGTTTTGGCATAGAAATTGCCTGTGAGTTCTGCCTGTTGCAGTGGCTCTTCGATATAGGCAACGCTTCCCGGAGGAATCTGTTTGGCAAACGAGATGGCCTCATCAAGCGAGAGCGACTGATTAGCATCAAGCCGCAGTTTGACAGTACTGCCAAAGGTGCGGTGCAGCTCCCTGATGCTGTTGATGGATTGTGTTGTCGTATTGGCGCTGACTTTAAGCTTGAAAGTGCGGTATCCAAGCTCGAAATACTTTTCGGCCCGTTGCATGACCAGCGAAGTGTCGCCGAAGAGCAGAGCATTGACCGGAATCTGCTCTGCAACCTGCTCCTTCTCCGAAAACGATGGAAGTGTGCCTGAAATGGCCGCGTCAAGGTTGATCATGGCCATTTCGACTCCGGTACGAACTGACGGGTAGAGCTTATCTGGCATCATGCTGGAAGTAAGAGTCTCCCGTTTTGAAAACAGCTCGACAAGTTGAGCTTCGGCTGATTGCAGTGTCTCCTGGTGGAGCCCCGGCAGAGGTGCTATTTCACCGTAGGCAACATGTTTCTCACATGCACTTTTCAGTGCAAGGATAATGCCCTCCCTCTGCACAAGCTGTTGCCTTTTTACGGTGATTGGCTCAGTGAAAGGGATGGCATATCGATAGAGAACAACATGCGAAGCGTTCAAGGTCGTTTTGGAAATTTGTTGAAATCGGGTTTCCGTTTTTCGACAAAAGCATTTCTTCCCTCCTGCCCTTCTTCACTCATATAATAGAGCATGGTGGCATTTCCTGCAAGCTCCTGCAATCCGGATTGTCCATCGCAATCGGCATTGAGGGCCGATTTCAGGCAGCGAATGGCAAGTGGAGAGTTGGCCAGGATTTCGCGACACCACTGCACAGTCTCCTCCTCAAGGCGCTCAAGCGGTACAACGGTGTTCACAAGCCCCATGGCAAGCGCTTCAGCGGCATTGTACTGGCGGCAGAGAAACCAGATTTCGCGAGCCTTTTTCTGGCCGACAAGGCGTGCCATATAGCTCGCGCCCCATCCTCCGTCAAATGATCCAACCTTAGGGCCTGTCTGGCCGAAGATGGCGTTTTCCGCCGCAATGGTGAGGTCGCAGAGCATGTGCAGCACGTGGCCGCCGCCTATGGAGTAACCGGCAACCATGGCAATAACTGGTTTAGGACAGGTACGGATATCACGCTGGAAGTCAAGCACATTCAAACGGTTAACCCCTTTACCGTCGGCATAACCGGCATTACCCCTGATTTTCTGGTCGCCTCCCGAGCAGAATGCCTTCTCTCCCTGACCGGTGAGAATAACAACACCAATTTTCTCATCATTTCTTGCATCCGACAGGGCGGCAATCATCTCATCGACCGTCTGGGGACGGAATGCGTTCCTTACCTCCGGGCGGTTGATGGTGATCTTTGCAATGCCTTCCGCCTTATGGTAAAGGATGTCAGTAAATTCACCTGCCGGGATCCAGTTCACTGTGCTCATTGGTTCTTCTTCTCTTGCTGGTTGAAAAAATTCTTCAAACGATCCAGAAACAAATCCCTGTTTTCGAGGTGCAGGGTATGGCCGCAATGCGAAAAGATTTCAAGATCGGATTCAGGAGATAACTTAACCATTTGATGGCCAATCTCAACGTAGCGTTCATCTTTTTCTCCCGTAAAAAAGCTCACCGGTACGCTGTTGTTTTTTAACTCGTCCCAGAATGACGGCTGTCGTCCCGTTCCCAGAAGCCTCAACGCCAGCGCGAGGTTCTGAGGGTCGTTGATTTTTCTTTCGTTCTTAACCTCTTTGAAGATCGGGTGACTTTTGAGTGTGGCGAAGAGCGGCTGTTCATACCATGCTTCAATAAAACTGGCAAAGCTCCGTTCAATTTTCCGGGCCACTTTTTCGTCATGCTCCTGCCTGTTGATTTGCTCTTTCTCTGTTTTGAGCCCCGGTGAAGCAGAGATAATAACCGCCTTGCTGAAGAGTTCCGGATGACGAAGCAGCAGCGCCAGCGCAATACGGCCACCCATCGAATAGCCCGCCAGAAAGCAGGGAGGCGCGGCTGATTGGCGCAGCAAATCGGCAAGCGCATCAACAGTCTGTATGAAAAAATCATCCGGGGGTTGCGCTTGCAGGAGGTTGGCGCTCCCGTGACCGGGAAGATCAACCATCAAGCAGCAGTAGTCGTTCTGAAGTTCCCTTGTCACCGGAAGCCAGTCGCTGCCTGAGCCGAGAAAGCCGTGCAGAAACACGATGCGCGGCAGGGCTGGATTGCCGAGGGTGAGGGTGTGGAAGGGGATGCCGTTTATTGTTGTTGGCATGAGAAATGGTGTTGATTTGATATAACTTGTTGTATTATTGTCAAATTTACTATTATTTCCTCATAGGTTTTTGTGGTCTTGAGCCATGATTTAAGGATTGACTGATTTCCTGATAGGAGTTTGCTATGTATTTGTCTGTAATTGGAGTGACTCCTCTGGGTGATTATACTTTGATGCTTGAGTTTGAAAACCGTGAACAAAGAGTTTTTGATATGTTACCATATCTTGATACCGTCACCTCAATGTGATGCCAAACGATACATCCACTATGCTGCTTGATTTCAAGGGAGTTATGGTTTCGAGCACCTTCACCGACCTGAAGGAGCACCGTGCAGCTTTGATCAAAATTATTGATGGTGCGGGGTTTAAAGCTGTGGCGATGGAGCATGATTCTGCCAAATCTGATGTGGATGTGATCGACTCTTCGTTGCGGATGGTTGGTGATGCTGCCGTCTATATTGGCATCATAGCAAAGAAGCTTGGCCAGATTCCAAAATGTCCCACACGTAATCCTCGTAATGTTTCAATTACTGAACTGGAATTTATCGAAGCGGGTCGTCTCGGTCGGCCAATTCTTTTGTTCCTCATGGGAGCAGGTCATCTTGTCCTTGAATCCGAGATTGAAAGCAAGCAAGGAAATCGCAAGAAGCTGAACGCCTTCCGTGAGCGGGCAAAGAAGATGGGGCCGGATTCGGAGGTTCATCGTGTTTATGCCGAGTTCAACAGCCTTGATGAGTTCAAGGAAAAGGCTGCTAAAGCCATATCTGATCTTCGCCTTGTTCTCCAGAAAAAATATATCAAACCTTCTGTCAGGAAGGGAAAAAAGCCACCCGTTGACAAAATACATAAAGCTTACGCAGATCGTTATCAGGCAACCCTCAAACAGGAGTTGGGTTACATTCGTATGCTTGGGCTTCCGGGTGTTGAAAGCATCAAGGTCAACCTGAATAACGACACCTTTGTGCCCTTGCGCCTCTCCGACAGGCACGAGAGAGGTGGTCCTGTCGCAAAAGAGGGCGACATGCAGGGGAGTGAGCACATTCTCTACCCCGACGAGATCATGAAGCAGGCTTTCCACGACCGGAGAGGTCGCCGGATGCTGCTCGTTATCGGTGACCCTGGCGCTGGCAAAACAACGTTGCTCAAGTATTATGCCCTTAGTGCGATTGAGGATTACACGAAGCTTGGATTCAGTGCGCCAGTTAATGTCTTCTACCTGCCCTTGCGCGATCTTGTCCGCGATAAGGATGGTCGGTGTACAGAAAAGCTGCCAGCAACCCTTGCCGGATGGTCAGAAAAGCATCATCAAACCATTGATGCAAAAGTTTTCAATGACTGGCTGAACCATGACAGCTCACTGGTGTTGCTTGATGGCCTTGATGAAATCAGTAACATTGAAGAGCGAAAAGAGGTGTGTCGCTGGATTGATAACGCCTTCAGCGGCTTCGGCAAGGCTTTTTTTGTGGTGACCTCACGGGCGACAGGGTATCGCAAGGATGAAGGTATTGAGCTTGCCTCAGAGTACGAACGAGCCGATGTGCAGGACTTTACTGCGGAGCAGCAAGAGCGGTTTTTGCGAAACTGGTTTACGGCAGCATTTCTGAAAGAGCCTTGTGAAAAAGGATTTGACGAGGAGAGGTGGCAAGAGAAGCAAAAAAAGGAGGCCGAAAAACGCACTACCACCATTGTTGCGCATCTCAAGGTCGAGAAAAACAAGGGGCTTCGTCAACTGGCAGCCATACCCATGATTCTGCAGATCATGGCTATTTTGTGGAAAGAGAGAGAGTACATGCCGGAAAGCCGTGTTGAACTCTACGATGCCGCGCTTGACTATCTGCTTGAATTCCGCGACAAACGCCGGGAGATCAAACCCCTGCTCTCTGCAACTCATGCCCGGCAGGTGCTTGGGCCCGTTTCGCTCTGGATGCAGGAGAGGCTCAAAAAAGATGAAGCGGCAAAAGCTGAGATGCACAGTGAAATGAAGGAATCTCTCGATACTCTTAATACCCCTCCAACAGCAGAAGCTTTTTGCGACTATCTGGTCAAACGAGCAGGTTTGCTGGTCGAGACCGGCGGCAAAGAGTACCTTTTCCGGCATAAATCGTTCCGTGAATATCTTGCGGGAGTTCAGCTCAAGGAAGATCGTCCGTATGAGCATCTGAAAACGCTTGTTGCGAATTTTGGTGATGACTGGTGGGAGGAGCCACTCCGCTTTTTTATTGCTTCGGTTGATGCCAAAGTCTTTGATGCTTTCATGGCAAAGCTCTTCGATTCGCCACAAAGTGACGATTTGACGCAAAAGCAGCAGTTGTTGCTGCAAACCATCATTGAAGAGGCTAAAGGGAAAAAAATTGACGCATTGTGCAACAAGCTGCTTGAACCGGCGACAACAGCCAGTCGGCAGCGGGTGATTCTTGACTGCCTAAAAGCCATCAATAAACCGGCCTCTCTTGACGCGCTCCTTGAGTTCAGGGAGAAAAAACTCGCCAGAGAGAACAGTGACGTTATCAATCGCACTGAAGAGGTGATTCTGGCGCTTGGTGGTCAGCCGCTAACGTCAAACGCTGAAAAAAGTGCTGATGGAAAACCGGCCTCGTTCCGAAATCCTCATGAACAGGGTGCTGAGTACATCCTGATACCGGGTGGAAACTACCGGTATTCAGTGACAGACAAAATTGTGGATGTGCCTGATGCTTACTTTGCCAGGTATCCGGTAACCAACAAGCTTTACCGCCTCTTCATTGCATGGTTGCAGGCAAAAGAGACACGAGTTTTGTTTTCAGCATTCACCTCAGAACTGGATGCTATCGCCCATGATAACAGTTGGGGAGATGAGTTTGGCGACTATCTCAACAAGGGCAAAAACAATCTTGCGGCGCTTTTTCGTTCACAATTTGATGAAGATCGTAAATACGATGGAGAGGATCAGCCGGTGGTTGGGGTCACCTGGTATGCTGCCAGAGCCTATTGCCTCTGGCTTTCGTTGCTTGAAGGTGACAACACACTTTACCGTCTTCCTGATGAAATGAAGTGGGAATGGGCAGCGGGTGGAAAGCAAGGGACAACGGGTCAGAAAGTACGTCCTTATCCGTGGTCGGAAGCGAAGGGAGAGCCCAACGCAACACTTGCGAACTATAATAACAACATAGGCACAACGACACCAGTTGGGAACTATCCTGAAGGTGCTACCCCGGAAGGGCTTTATGATATGGCGGGCAATGTTGATGAGTGGATGGAGAATATACGCGAAAAATACGATTCTGCCCGCGCGTTGCGCGGCGGCTCCTGGGGCAAGTATCCCGGCAACCTGCGTTGCTCTGCCCGGGTCAGCGACGATCCGGCGGTCAGGCTCAACGGCTTTATTGGCTTTCGGGTTGTGCGTTCCAGTCCTCTTCCTGAAACTCTGGCAATCTGATATCTGGAACTCTGAAAAAAAAGACCTTCGGAAAGAGGCAAACGTACAGGGTGGGATGGAAATTTTTTTTTTTGAAGTTGAAGCTTATTGGTGTAAAAAAAGTCTTGAACCTTGATTAAAGGATTACGGGATTTCTTGATTACAAGAAACAAGGTGGAGGATAAATCAAGTAATCAGGAAAACCAAGCACAGTCACGGTTCAGACAGCTATTGCCGCAGGTTATTATTGACATCCCTTGCAGTTGCCTATATTCATCAAAATGCGCACAGGGCTGCATGAGTGCTCAACACAACGTTATAAAGGAAAAACCGTCATGCCGGAACTGAGTTTCAAGGGCAAGGAGTTTGTTTTCAACCATCACCTCGCAGTTCCTCACAGGCCACTCGTGCCTGATGCTGCCAGGTCCGTCGGGGAGCCTCGACTTGACGGGAATCTGATTATTCACGGCGACAATCTCCATGCGCTGAAATCGCTGCTGCCGATGTATGCGGGCAAGGTCGATTGTATCTTTATCGATCCGCCTTACAACACAGGTAACGAGGGTTGGTGTTACAACGATAATGTGAACAGCCCGATGATGCAGCAGTGGCTGAACGAGAACCCTGTCGGTATTGAGGACGGCCTTCGTCACGACAAGTGGTGTGCCATGATGTGGCCACGGCTGAGGTTGCTGCATGAGCTGCTTGATGATGCAGGTAGTATCTGGATTACTCTTGATGACAATGAGATGCACAGGGCAAGAGGAATGCTTGATGTTATATTTGGTGAACAGAATTTTGTTGCAACCTGCATTTGGCGAAAGAACTATGCTCCGAAAAGTAGTGCACGCCATTTCTCTGAAGATCATGACTACATTCTTGTCTATGCCAAAGATGCGGCAAATTGGGCGCCAAATCTCCTTGCGCGAACTGATGAGCAAAACGCAGCATATCAAGACACTGGCGACCCAAGAGGTGCTTGGAGGCCGAATAATCTTGCGGCAAGAAACTATTACAGTAAAGGGACATATTCAATTATGTGTCCTGGTGGAAGAAAAATAGAAGGTCCACCGTCCGGTTCTTATTGGAGAGTAAAGGAAGAAAAGTTTTGGGAGATGGATCGAGATGGTCGCATCTGGTGGGGTGAGGATGGAAACAACATACCAGCGCCAAAGATTTTTTTATCAGAGGTGAAAGATGGCAGAGTTCCACAGACTTTTTGGGATTGGGATGAAGTTGGGCATACACAGGATGCAAAGAAGGAATTGATTTCTATCCTGAACTTTGGTAGCTCTGGAGATGTTTTCGTTACTCCTAAACCAGTCTTGCTCCTGAAGCGCGTTCTTGATCTTGCAACAAACGAGCATTCCATTATCCTCGACTCCTTCGCCGGTTCCGGCACCACCGCCCATGCTGTGCTTGCAGCCAACCAGAAGGATGGCGGTGAGCGCAAGTTTATCCTTGTCGAGTGCGAAGAGTACGCCGAAACACTCACCGCCGAACGGGTGCGCCGGGTGATTGATGGTTACAGCTTTCAGGGCACACAGCGTGAAGAACTCCTGAAAAAATCCATCACCTACACCGACCTGAAAAACTCCACCAAGCTTCTGCAGCAGATTGCCGGCATCGAGAACATGGAGAGCCACCGATTCGACAAAATCGAGAAAAAGGTAAAAGACGGCGAGCTGCTGGTTGAAGGGGTGAAGAGCATCACTGACCGGGTTGAAGGACTTGGCGGCAGCTTCACCTACTGCACACTCGGTGAAGCCATCGACATGGACAAGATGTTGACCGGCGAGAATCTCCCGGGCTTTGAGCAGTTGGGCGCGATGCTCTACTACATGGCCACCAATGAGGTGATTGATCCCGCTATGATTGTCGAGAAGGATGGGTGCGGCTACCTTGGCGAATCCTCCTCATTCCATGTCTGGCTTATCTACAAGCCTGAACTTGACTTCCTGAAATCGCGTGATTCGGCGCTGACGCTCTCCAGGGCGAAGGCGTTTGCAGCAGAAAAGCCCGGCAAGCGGCATCTGGTGTTTGCACCGGCAAAGTTTGTGTCGCAGAAAGTGCTCGACGAGGAGAGGGTGGCGGTTGAGTTTGCCCCGTTGCCCTGGGCTCTCTATCGCATTGACCGGAGCCGATAATGGCATTACGTGAACTCGACTATCAGGGTCGCGTGCTGTCGTGCCTTGACGATTACCTGACTGAGCTTGCACATCAGAAGGCAAAAGCCGACAAGATTGCGGCGGCGAATGCCGGTGAAACTGACCCCGATCTGATCCGGCCGGTGCCTGATTTTCCTCTGAAGGCATGGGAAGCCATGCGGGCGGCGGGCAAGCTGCCGGATACACGTCAACATATCCCTTACTCATCACCCATGGATGGTGTCAAACGTCCGGTGCCGGATATTGTCTTCAAGGTGCCTACCGGCGGAGGCAAGACCTTTCTGGCCGTGGCATCGCTCTCGAAAATTTTGGGGCGTTATCTTGGGCACAACAAGGGCTTTGTGCTCTGGATTGTGCCCAACGAGGCGATCTATGCCCAGACTCGCCGTCAACTGACTGACCGTCAGCACCCCTATCGCCAGATGCTCGATGTGCTCTCCGGCAACGCGGTGCGGATTCTGGAGAAAAACGACCAGTTGGATGCCCGTGATGTGGAGAGCCAGCTCTGCATTATGCTGTTGATGCTGCAATCGTCAAACAGGGAGAACAAGGATACTTTGAAGATGTTTCGTGACCGTGGCGACGTGCATGGATTTTTTCCCCCCGAAGGTGAACAGGATGCTCATGTTGCAGCGCTGGCTCAAACTCCTAATCTCGACAGCTATGACCTCGGTGAATCGGCTTATCCCTGGCATCAGGTCAAGGACTCTATCGGCAACGCTCTCCGTCTGATCCGTCCGGTGGTGGTGATGGATGAGGGGCACAAGGCTGTTTCGGAACTGGCTTTTTCGACACTCTACGGCTTCAACCCCTGTTTTGTTCTGGAACTGACTGCGACTCCGAAAGACGTAGCGCCAACAACCGGCAGGAATCCACGGTCGGCACGTTACGCGAATGTGCTTGTTGATGTGAAGGGCATTGATCTTGATCGGGAAGGGATGATCAAAATGCCCCTCAATCTCGATCCGAGAGCCGGGAGCGATTGGCACCATACCCTGGCAGCGGCGCTCAATCGGCTTCGCCTGCTGGATGAAGCTGCGAAGTCACTGCAAGCTGATTCCGGCAGATATATTCGCCCCATTCTTCTGGTGCAGGTTGAGCGCACCGGCAGTGACCAGCGGGACGGGAATCATATCCATGCGCTCGACGCAAAGGAATGGCTTACCAATGTTGGCGGTCTTGATGAGGCTGAGATTGCCATCAAAACTGCGGATACCAACGATCTGGCTGCGCCCGAGAATCTGGATTTGCTCGGCACCACGAACCGGGTTCGCGTCATTATCACCAAATCGGCATTGCAGGAGGGGTGGGATTGTCCTTTTGCCTATGTTTTGTGCGCCCTGGCAGCAAGCGCCAATCTTTCGGCCATGACGCAGTTGATTGGCCGGATTCTTCGCCAGCCGCACGCCGAGAAAACGGGTGTTGCGTTGCTTGACGAGAGCTACGTTATCACCCATCATGCCAATACCGCTGACGTGGTCAATGCCATAAAAAGGGGGCTGGAAGAGGATGGTATGGGCGATCTGGTCAAGGAGATTCGGACAAGTGACTCCTCCGGGATGCCGTCGGGGCCACGAACTGTTTTTCGACGGAGCAGGTTTGCCGGAACAGCAATCTTTTTGCCACTGGTGCTTCGAGTGACTGGCAACGACATTCGTGAACTGCGCTACGAGGATGATATTTTGTTTGCCCTCGACTGGCAGTGTCTTGACATCTCTTCACTTGTGGCCAAAATTCCTGACAACATCAACAGTGCGGAACGTCAAATGCAGCGTATCCGACTTGCGGAGTCGGGCAATGAACGCATCATTTCCGAAGTTGCGGGTGTTACCCAGGAGCACCTGATGTTTGATACCGCCTACGCTGTTCGGATGGTTTCGGATATTGTGCCGAATGCCTGGTGGGCGCGTGACATTATCGGTCAGCTTCTTGCCGGTCTCGAATCCCGTGGCTTCGGTAAAGCTCAAGTAAACCAGCTTGCGGGCCTGATTGTCGAAGAGTTGCGCAAATGGTTGGAGGAGCAGCGTAACGAGAAGGCCGAGGCGTTGTTCCGTACCGAAGTTCTGGCAGGACGCATACAGTTTCGGCTGCGCGCCGATGGCCGTAACTGGAAGTTGCCCCTCACAGCGGAGACCTTCGAACCGGAAGGCGCCGAGCAATTGAATGGAAGGGATGGCGGCGCGTTGGACAAAAGCCTCTTTTCTCCTCTTTACAAAGGGGACTTTTCCAGTCAGGACGAGCGCGACATTGCCGTCTATCTTGATGGCGACAAGGCCCTGACATGGTGGCACCGCAATGTCGCTCGCTCTCATTATGCCGTTCAGGGCTGGCGCCGTGAAAAAATCTATCCTGACTTTATCTTTGCTGTGCGGCATGGTGAGTATGCCGGCAAACTGGTTGTGCTCGAGATGAAGGGCAAGCATCTTGCGGGCAACGATGATACGGAGTACAAAAAAGCCGTCCTGCATCTCATGAGCAACTCTTTTGCTGCTGAGCAGACGCTCCATGTTGGAGAGCTTGACCTTGTCGGAGATAATGGCATCGATGTCGAGTGCGATCTGGTGCTGATCCCCGAGTGGAAGAGCCGATTGCCGGGTTTCTTGAAATAGACCGTGTGAAAGTGAATATCAGAAGAGCTGAAAAACTGAAGGAGAACATCCGATGAACTTCGAAAAACTGGATGCAATGAAAGCGCGGCTGGAGAGCTTCAGACCCTTCAGCCCTGAGATGCTCAGCAATCTGCATGAGGATCTGGTGTTGCGCTGGACCTACAACTCCAATGCTATCGAGGGAAATACACTCACGCTCAAGGAGACCAAGGTTGCGCTTGAAGGCATAACCATTGGCGGCAAAACCATGCGCGAGCACTTTGAGGCTATCAACCACCGGGAGGCCATTTTTTATGTTGAAGCTCTCGTTCAGAAAAATGAGCCTCTTTCGGAGTGGCAGATCAAATCATTGCATCAGCTTATTTTGAAAAATATTGATGACCGGAATGCCGGGCGATACCGGATGCAGAATGTTGTTATTTCCGGCGCTGAGCACCGTCCGCCCGACTATCTGAATGTGCCTGAAGAGATGGAGGCTTTTATCCTACAGACAGCAGTGAACAAACAATGTTTGCATCCTGTTAAACATGCAGCAAGAGTGCACGGCGACTTTGTGAAAATCCACCCCTTTATCGACGGCAATGGACGAACCGCACGCCTGCTGATGAACCTTGAGCTGATGAAGGCCGGGTTTCTCCCTGCTGTTCTTGCCGTAGAAAAACGCCTCGGATATTACGAAACGCTTGACCTTGCCCATACCAAAGGTAAATTCGAACCCTTTCTGTCGTTGATGGCTGAAACCGTTGAACAGGCTTTTGAACCCTACTGGTATGCGCTTGGTGTGGGGAGATGATGGGATGAAAAAATGGTCGCCAGAAAAATAAAACGGACTGGATTCGCCTACTGCGGAGAGATATACTCATCGGCCAGCGCCATAATCCTCCCCCGCAATGCACGGTGCTGGAGCACATTATCAGCCCGCGAACTCTTCACCTCAATAACAATACTCCGGTTACTGCTGCACGCAGCGCTGTACACCTCACTGAATTCCCGGTTCGTCTGCGGGCAGGCATAGTCAAGCCCGAAGGTCTCTGCGGCTGAGCGGACGCTGTAGTTCTGTGGCGTAGCAAAGTGGGTTTCAAAGACATCCTGACATTCTGCAACCGGAAGGAAGGAAAATATGGCGCCACCGTTGTTGTTCAGGACGATGATCTGCATGGGCACCGGGAGTGTGCCGAGCAGTGACAGAGCGTTGAGGTCGTGCAGGAAGGCAATGTCGCCGATCATCAGCGTGGCTGGCTTCTGGTGCCCGTTGGCAAACCCGGCAGTGGTGGAGATGATGCCGTCAATGCCGCTGACTCCACGGTTGATTGCTGTCGGAATACCACCGGCATGATTGCTGCTGGCGTAGTTGTCCATATCCCTGACCGGCATGCTGTTTGACACAAAAAGCACCTGTTGCTCCGTAATAAGCTGCGAAACCAGCCGGGCAGCCGAGATATCGGTGACCAGCTTTTCGGGCAGCAGTTCGCTTTGAATCTCTTCCGATACCGCGCTGAAAAATCTGTCAGTCGTATGGGCGTCAAGTTTTGGCGGGGTGGCACGGCATCCTTTCAACTGGGCTGCGGTCAGTGCAATAGAAGCTTCAACACGGCAGCTAACGTTATGATCAGGGGAAAAGCGGGCAGGTTGTGGCTTGACGACAATGTAGTGTTCCGGTTGCCACTCTTTCAGCGCGCCGGACGGGTGTTTTGCAATGACGTTGCCTCCAAAGTGCAGCACAAGGTCAGCCTTGAAGGATTTTCGGAATTCGGGTGACTGGAGCAGAAGTTGCCAGGGTTGGACTGAGGCAACCAGTCTCAGGCCGGATGAAAAATCGGCATAGAGCGGAATGTTCAGGTCGTTGGCCAGTTTACTGACCGCCAGGGCATCGGTACGGCTCGTCATGCTGCCGGCAATGATTATCGGCTGCTTTGCCTCGGCGAGCAGTTGGCGCAGTATGTTGATGGCACCAGCATCGGGTACTTTTTCGGGGACTATTGCACTGCTGAATGGTCTGGGATGTTCAAGCCAGGGCAGAAGGGGAGCGACCCAGGGATCGTTGAGATCCGGAGTTGCCGGTTCAAAAGGCTCACGGAATGGCTGATTCAGATGGACCGGGCCTGCGGACTCTCCGAGAGATTTTGCAACAGCATAAGCGACCGTTGAGAGGAGCGCCTTCAGGGGAGTCTCTGTTGACGGCGCAGGCAACTGCATACTCCATCGGGTATAGCCGCCGAAGAGATTTTCTTGCCGGATGGTCTGGTTGGCGCCACAATCCAGCAGCTCAAAGGGGCGGTCGGCAGAGAGCACTATCATCGGCTGAAAATCAGTTGATGCCTCAACCAAAGCGGGAAAGTAGTTGGTAACTGCAGTGCCTGAAGTGCAGACGAGCACTGCGGGCCTGCCAGTTGCCCTTCCGTACCCGAGTGCAAAAAATCCGGCGGAGCGTTCATCGACAAACATTTTCCATCGTGCTTTCGGATTTCTTGCGATGGCAATGGTGAGTGGTGTTGAGCGCGAGCCGGGTGAGATGCAGAAAAATCCTGCGCCCTGGCGAATCAGCTCTTCAACAATAATGCTGCTCCACAGCGACGTGATTTGCCGGTTGTTCATGCTTCCTGTCTGGTTATGGCAAGGATGTCCCCGATCTTCTGCTCAACCTCTTCCCATTCAGAAAGGGGATCAGACCCTTTTACAAGACCAGCGCCGGAGTAAAGATAGGCAAAACGTCCATTGACAAGCGCAGAACGGATGGCAACGCAAAATTCAGAAGCATCCTGGCTTACCCAGCCAACAGGCGCGGCATACCAGCCTCTGCTGAATGGTTCCAGCTCCATAATGTGTTTCATGGCAGGGACTTTTGGTACGCCACCGACCGCAGGAGTCGGGTGGAGAAGGTTCAGCACTGCGCTGTCATGTTCAAATTCAGGCTTCAGCCTGGCGGAACAACTGGTGTAGAGGTGCGCAAGGCGGTGCAGTTGCAGAACCTGAATCTCGTCCTCCATATCAATATCGCTGCATATCTTGAGCAACTCATTATAGATCATCTCTCGGACGAAATTGTGTTCCCTGATATCTTTTTCTGAATTCAGGAGTATTTCAGAGGCGTGACGGTCATCTCCGTTGAGGCTCTCTTTTGAACATGTTCCAGCAAGAGCTTCAGTGAGGAGCATGTTTCCTTCTCTCCGGTAAAGACGTTCGGGAGAAAAACTGAAAAAAGCATGGTTTTCGGCAGGCTCGAAGTAGAACCTGTAAATGGCATTCTGCGGATAGGGGTAATTCAGCAGAAAAAAGAGCGGTGAAAAGTTTTTGCTGAATTCAAGAATAGTCTGTCGTGCCAGCATGATTTTCTCCATTCCGTCGGTCTCAAAGGTCTGGATTGCTTTCTGGCACTGTTCAATCCAGTTTTTTTCATCCGGATTACAGGAGAGGTTCAGTAATTCAGGCAACTTCAGGTCGGAGCAGTCAGTGCTGGTAACAACAAGATGAAGGGTGTCGGTTATTGCACTGATTTTTGACTGGAGATCGTCGTCGCATTCAAGAAAAAGATGGCAGGTGAGGGTGAAGGTATTTTTTTCAAAGGTCAACTGAACAAGTGGCAGTACAAAAGAAAATGAGGTAAACTTCTGCCAGATAGGTTCCTGTTGTTCCATGTTGTTGAAGCAGAATCCGCCGAAATAGCGTGCGCCGGGATCTTTGTCTGCTATGGCAAGTCCGAACCGTTTAAAACTTGCGCTGTTGTCTCCTGCTCCATCAAATGCAATAGTGTCAGCAATTCCGATACCAGCAACAGAAAAATCCTGTTCCCGGTTCATCCAGAAGAGTTTGGGATATACCTTTTGCTGGCACAGCCATTCCGGAATCTCTGTCGGTTGAACGGGTTGACGGAATGTTACAAGCCGGGCTTGAGCCCTGCGATCGGGTGATGTCCGTTCGTCACGATAGCGGTTTAACGCCGCTATAAGGCACGAAACCGCCTCTTCTATGGATAGGGGTTCAATTCCGTTAATCACCTGGCCTCGTTTTTGAAATGTTTTTGCAGAGAAACGGCAAGATAATTGTTTTTATCAAGAAGCCATTTGTAAATCGCCTCTGCTTCAGCTTTGCGTCCTGTCTCGTTATAGCAGACCGCAAGATTGTAGTGGGCATCGACAAATGATTCGCTGTTTTCAATGGCTTCATTGTAGTATTCCGCCGCTTTGTCAAACTGTTTCAGTTGCATATAGACATTGCCAAGATCGTAAAGCCGAAGGGAATCTTTTGGCGAGTGTTCAAGGTGTTGCTGAAAATATTTCAGTGCTTCGGTATAGTTTTTCTGGTTGAAAGCAACAGCAGCAAGGGCGTGAGTGGCTTCATCGAGTTTTGGATTGATGGCAAGCGCGCTTTTGAACGCTTCCGAGGCCTCGTTGTAGCGTTGGCTGCGGGCAAAAGCATTGCCGAGATGCAGGTAAGCATTCGCATCTTTAGGGTTTTTCCAGACCTGCTGCTGGAGGCTGTTTATCTCATTCGGTTTGCTGTTGCATGAAGTGCAGAGTGTCAGTCCGGCTAACAGAATGAAGGCAACAAAGCGCGATATTCCGGTTCTTGAAGGTGTTCGTGAATGATTCATAGTTCTACAATATAAACACTCCCTGAATTATCTGCCAATCTTGATTGTATATGGCGCTGATTTTGCTGAAATATTTCCAAATGGCTCTCACTGTGCGTAAATTTCCATTTTACGTGTTGCTGAGTTTCTGTAATGAAATGAGTTACGCATTCGAATACGATCTATATAAATTAAGAGCCATGAAAAATGAACTACAGGTAAGCGGCATGAGCTGTGGCGGTTGTCAACTGCTTGTCAAGGAAGCTCTTGAAGAGCAGGACGGGGTAACGCAGGTTGAGGCCTCTTACCTTAAAGGTGTTGTTGCCGTTGACTATGATCCGGAACTGATCAGTATGGCAACCATCAGAGCCGTTATCGAGCAACAGGGGTTCCGGGTACAGGACTGAGCGGAGCTGTGTGTTTTTTCGAGAGTAAAACAATAGACAGGAAAGTGACATGGCCGTGGAAAAAACAGAGCGTCTCGCTGTACTTATCGATGCCGATAACACGCAGGCGACAATTATAGAAGGCCTTCTGGCAGAGGTTGCAAAGTATGGAACATCCAGTGTTAAAAGGATATATGGCGACTGGACCTCGACGGCCTTGAGGAGCTGGAAAGAGGTGTTGCTGGAGCATTCCATTCAACCTATACAGCAGTTTGGGTACACCAAAGGGAAAAATGCCACCGACAGCGCCATGATTATTGATGCCATGGATCTTTTGTACACAGGAAAGTTTCAGGGCTTCTGCATTGTTTCGAGCGACAGCGACTTTACGAAACTTGCCTCGCGAATAAGGGAGTCGGGGTTGTTTGTGTACGGTTTTGGAGAGAAAAAGACCCCGGCAGCATTTGTTTCAGCATGCGACAAGTTTATTTATATCGAAGTCCTGCGTGCAAAGATCAATGAAAATGAGCCGATTGCAAAAAAAACAATGGCAGAACTCAAGCAGGATACCCGTTTGGTACGGTTATTGAGGAATGCCGTTGAAGCCTCTTCAGACGAAAGTGGCTGGGCGCATCTTGCAACCACAGGCAGCAATATTGCCAAACAGTCACCCGAGTTTGATCCCCGCAATTACGGCTATATCAGGCTTGGAGAACTTTTGGCTGCCACGAAACTTTTTGATTTCGAAGAGCGTCTTATCGGTGAAGGTCAGTCAAAAGCAATCTACGTCCGTGACAAGCGCAAAAAAAGCTGAAAAAACTGATCTTCTTTATCCCCAAGTTTCCAATATATCCCGAAACAAAAAAGCCTTTCCTGACAAGGGAAAGGCTTTTTTATGCGGAGCTGACGGGGTTCGAACCCGCGACCTCCTGCGTGACAGGCAGGCGCTCTAACCAAACTGAGCTACAGCTCCATTAAGAAGTGGTAAAAGTAAGGAGCGGGTTCATAATATCCAAAAAGTATTTTCATTTCTTTTCTTCAATATTTTCACCCGCAGGATTTAACTGGATTTTTATAAATTCTTGAAGTAAATGTATCTTGCGGCAGAATTTTTTATTGTTTAGTTAAATTAATACCGTTAACATTATGGCCGTTACAAAACCTGGAAATTCCCTGACCGTTACGGACAACCGTACAGGTCAATCTTTTGACCTGCCTATTGAACATGGAGCAATTCGCACCGTCGACCTTCGGCAGATCAAGATATCTTCCGATGATTTTGGCTTATTGGGTTATGATCCTGGGTATCTTAATACAGCTTCCTGCAAAAGCAATATTACCTATATAGACGGAGACAAGGGTATTTTAAGGTATCGTGGTTATCCTATCGATCAACTTGCAGAAAAGAGCACCTTTCTTGAGACGGCCTACCTGCTTATCAAGGGGGAGCTTCCCGACAAGGAGCGGCTTGCTGTCTGGACTTATAATATCCGGCATAATACCCTGACGCATGCCAATATGACCAAATTTCTGGACGGGTTTCGCTATGATGCCCACCCGATGGGTATTCTTGTTGGTACCATAGGCGCACTCTCGACATTTTATGCCGATGCCAAGGATATTGCCGATGAAGAGTCCCGCAAGCTGCAGGTTCGTCGTCTTATCGGCAAGATCCCCACTCTGGCCGCAATGAGTTACCGGCACAGCATGGGGTTTCCCTATGTTCTTCCCGATGATGAATTAAGCTATACCGGCAATTTTCTTTCCATGATGTTCAAGATGACCGAGATGCACTACAAGCCGAATCCGGTGCTTGAACATGCTCTTGATGTTCTTTTTATTTTGCATGCCGATCATGAACAGAATTGCTCGACCAGTGCTGTCCGCGCTGTCGGCAGTTCGGGAGTTGATCCTTATTCAGCAATAGCTGCGGGATGTGCCGCGCTCTATGGCCCTCTGCACGGTGGAGCAAATGAGGCGGTTATTCACATGCTTAAAAAAATCGGTTCTCTTGATAAGGTGCCTGATTTTATCAAATCGGTCAAGGATGGCGAAGGCCGTTTGATGGGTTTTGGCCACAGGGTGTACAAGAATTATGATCCGAGGGCAAAAATCATCAAGGAGATAGCATTCCAGGTTTTTGAAGAGACTGGTCGCAGTCCGATGCTCGATATTGCTCTTGAACTTGAAAGAATTGCGCTTGAAGATGACTATTTCGTTAAACGCAAGCTCTATCCCAATGTTGATTTTTATTCTGGATTGATCTATCAGGCAATGGGCTTTCCTCTTGAAATGTTTCCTGTTCTTTTTGCTATTGGAAGGGTTCCGGGATGGCTTTCCCAGTGGATCGAGCAGGTCAAGGATCAGGAGCAGAAAATTTCAAGACCCCGGCAGATCTATCTTGGCGAAGATGAGCGTCCCTATGTTCCGATTGAAACCCGTCCGAAAAACAGGGTTGATGAGCAGAAATTCGGTGTCTGCAGATTGTAGTTCTTTGTCAAGGAGTTTTCATGATCTCACTGGAAACTCCTTGAACTGTCTTTATTAATGTTACGATGACGTTATTATGTCGGTTACTACTCAGGATGTTGCCTATATCGCCGAATTGGCCAAGCTGAGGTTCAGCGATGAAGAGATGCTGACGATGACCACTGAGCTCAATAATATCCTTCACTATGTCGAAAAGCTCAATGAAGTCGATACGGATGGAGTTTTGCCGCTCAGCAGCATTCACGACCCGGTCAATGTGCTTCGGGAGGATGTTCAGCTTCCTGCTCTCTCTTCAGGGGAGGTCTTGCAGAATGCTCCTGACAGGCAGGATCGCTTTTTCAAGGTGCCAAAAGTGATTGGGTAACGGTCAGGTGATTGAGCTCCGTGAAAAAGGGGGCTGTGTGATTTTTGTCGTTAAGGCACAGCCCCGCTCATCAAAAAGCAGGATTTGCGGTACCTATAACGGGGGCCTGAAGGTGAGCCTGAAAGCAGCGCCGGTAGATGATGCGGCGAATGAGGAGTGTTGCGAACTGTTTGCGAAGGTGTTCGGTGTTCCTCAGTATAGGGTGCATATCGTGTCCGGCAGAAGCTCTCGGACGAAGAGCGTGATGATTGAAGGAATCAGCGCTGAAGCTGCAAGCCATATTTTCGAACCATTTCTGATTCCCTCATGAACGCGGTTATTCTGATTCCTGCGAGGCTTGATTCAAGCCGTCTCGACAAAAAAATGCTTGCAGATATTGAAGGAGAACCGCTGATTGTTCGTACCTGGCGTCAGGCGCTGAAGTCACGGTTGGCCGGAAGGGTAGTTGTGGCAACCGACAGTCGGGAGATAGCGAGCGTTCTGGAGGTGTGCGGGGCAGAAGTTTTTATGACCTCGCCCAATGCGACCTGTGGTACCGAGCGTATCGCTGAAGCTGCCCGGCAGATCGGGGGAGATGTTTTTGTCAATTTACAGGGCGATGAGCCCCTGATCAGTCCTGAAAATATCGATCTTGCTCTTGAACCCTTCTTTTCTGATCATCCTCCTGATTGTTCAACCCTGGTTTTTCCGCTTCAGCCTGATGATGAAGAACAGATCGAAGATCCTCATCAGGTGAAGGTTGTTCTTGATTCCAAAGGATATGCGCTTTATTTTTCGCGATGCCCAATCCCTTTCAGGCGCAACGTGCTTCCGTCAACCATTTTCTATCGTCATATAGGTCTCTACGCATTCAGCTCAGGGGCGCTGGCGCAATTCGCAACCCTTCCACCATCCATGCTCGAACAGGCTGAGTCGCTTGAGCAGCTCCGGCTGTTGGAAAACGGCTTCCGTATTAAGTGCGTCACAACGCTTGTGGATAATCCGGGGGTGAACACGCTTGAGGATCTTGAGCTTGTTCGGAGTATTATCAGGGCAGCTTCTCACCACTGATTAAGGCGGGCAGTGTTCCATCATGAAACAGAAGCTCCACTCCGTCAGAAGGCTGCAGCTTGTTGGCGCCGGTCATGAATTTCCCCTCTTTTCTGACAAGAACATATCCCCGTTCAAGCGTTTTCCGGTAGTCGAGGAGCCCCAGTTGCTGTTTGACTGAAGCGTAGTGTTGCACTCGCTGACTGTAGGTGGTGGTGATGGTGCGCGACATAAGGGCAACAAGGGAATCGAGCCGTTCATGAAACTGCTGCATCTGTAGCGGAGGGCGATTAAAGGCGTAACTGCTGCAGATTGAATAGACGTGACGGTCTGCGCCCTCAAGCTTTGCCATAAGCAGCCTCTCCTGTCTTGACTGAAGATTGCTGATGTTTCGCAGCAGCTCCTGGGTATCAGGCACGGCGAGTTCTGCAGCGATGGACGGGGTTCCAGCCCGAAGATCGGCTACCATATCAGCAATGGTGAGGTCGGTTTCGTGGCCGATGGCGCTGATGACCGGTATCTTCGAGTGATAGATGGCATTGGCGACAAGTTCTCCGTTGAAGGCCTGCAAGTCTTCAAGCGAGCCTCCTCCTCTGGCAACAATAATCACTTCGGGTCGATGCTGCTTTTTTTTCGTGGTATTGAAAAAGGCGATTCCGGATGCAACCTCTTCAGCCGCGCCAGTGCCCTGAACCCTGACAGGATAAAGAAGAACTCTGGCGGCAGGAAATCGCCGTTCAAGCACGTTGCTCATATCTTCAATCACCGCCCCGGTAGGTGAAGTAATGAGTCCGATGGTCTCTGGAAGAGCTGGAACAGCTCTTTTGCGTTCAGTGCTGAAATAGCCCGCTTTGGCAAGTTTTTGCAAGAGTTCAGCAAAAGCCTGTTGCAGCGCCCCCTGCCCGGCTTCAGCGACTGACGTGCAGATAAGTTGATAGCGTCCGGATGGAGGATAAACCTCAAGACGTCCTTCAGCAACCACATTCATGCCATCCTTGAGTGTCGCCGCAAGACGGTTTGCCGTGGTTTTCCAGATAACGGCGGGTATCTGGGCGCCCTCATCTTTCAGTGTCAGGTAGATGTGCCCCGAACCGTGCTGCTTGCAGTTTGATATCTCTCCCTTGATCCTTACTTGAGGAAAAAGAGTTTCAAGTCCGGTTTTTATTTGCTGTGTCAGTTCGCTGACTGAGAGAATTACTGGGTCCATGTCATCTTGTGCTGGAGGTGGGCTGTAGCTATCTTGCTTCTCAATAAAGGAAAACATTTTGAAATTTCCCGTTGATTGTTTCAGTCGATGTCGTTCGTTTGGGAGCAAAAAGCAAGACAGGCAGGGTTTTCATGGGGGATGTGTTATATTCGTTTTTTATTAACATAACAGTGCAGAGCGCTTGTTACGCAAGAGTGATGGCCTATGATTAATCGAGAATTGACAGAGGAGCTGGCAGTATTGCTTGATCTGGAGAGGCAGGAAGCGGCATCTCTTTTCAATGGATTTTGCGGCGCAATGGTTGCTGAGCTGCTTGCTTTTCGGAAGCTTTCGATCAAAGGGCTTGGCTCATTTTATGTAACACATGTTCCTGCGTCAAAACGGAGCAGCGGCTCGGTCATGGTCTTTGCGCCACCCCTTAACAAATTGAGGTTTGAGAGCGCTCTTTCTGGCGCCGATGCCTCGCTCTCCCTTGCTGTTTCGCGACTTTCAATGAATCAGGGTGAAGCTGCAAAGTTTTCCCGGACTCTTGCCACACTCTTCTCTTCCACTCTTCAGCAGGAAAAAGCGCTCCATCTGCAGGGGATAGGTCGCTTCGCCCCTGAAGATGGCGCGTACAGCTTTTTTCCTGATCGTACGTTGGAAGAGCTGCTGAACAGGGAGTATCAGGATTTGAAAGAGGTTGTTTTGCCGCAGCTTAAGGAGGAAAGGAGCGAGAGGAGGTCGCCCGGATTTATTTTGCCTCTTTCCGTGGTTGTTCTTGTTGGCTTGTTGCTTGCAATAGTGTATGGCCGGTTGTCGTGGAGCACTTATTTCTCGTCAACAGTGGAGCCTTCCAAAAGAGTTGCCACTGTAGTAGATCGCAGAGCGGTTGCTGTCGTTGCTACTCCACGCTCAGTCGCCACTGTTTATCCGATAAAGTCACCAGGAGGTGTTGCCGATTCTCTTGTGCTTGTTAAAGGTGATTATGCCATTGTTCTTGCTACCTTCGAGACAGAGAAGAGGGCACACCAACAAATTACTCCTTTGCGTTCTTCGGGAATCAAGGCTTTTGTTTGGCCAACATCTATGGCTGGGACGAAATATTTCAGGTTGATGACGGGCAGATTTGCAAACTACTCTGCAGCGACAGTGCGGCTCAAGGGAATGCCCAAAAAAATGGTCGATGGCGCATATATTCAACAGGTCAAAAAAACAGTTGTGCTTCATGGAGAAAAAAGGTTGTGACATGCTGCATCCCCAGTCGATGTGTCCTGCATTCGGCGGACTGAGGGTACTGACAAGAATTGATGGTGTTCAGGTCTGTCTGGTCGCGGATCAGGGATGTCTTTACGGGCTGACCTTTGTTTCGCACTTTTATGCTGCACGTAAATCGATTGTATCACCTGAATTGATGAATGTGCAGATATCTGGTGGCACCATGATTGACGATCTTCGCCGCACCATAGAGGAGATTGCCCGTGATCCGGCGGTGCGTTTTATTCCGGTTGTCAGTACCTGTGTTGCTGAGACGGCTGGTATCGCCGAAGAGTTGTTACCCAGGAAAATCGGCAATGCAGAGGTGCTTCTCGTGCGTCTGCCTGCCTTTCAGATAAGGACACATCCTGAAGCAAAAGATGTTGCTGTTGCTACACTTTTGAAACGTTTTGCAGGGTTTTCCAGAGAGAAAAAAGCTAAATCGCTTGTGGTGCTGGGAGAGATTTTTCCGGTGGATGCGATGATGATTGGCGCAATTCTCCAGAAAATCGGCGTTGAGTCAGTCATTGCGCTTCCTGGAACAGCGCTGGAAGACTATATAGAAGCTGGCCAGGTTGAGGCTTGTGCGGTGCTCCACCCCTTTTATGAACGTTCGACTGCGCTTTTTGAAGAGCATGGCGTGAAGATTGTTAAAGGAAATCCGATCGGAGCGAATGCCACCGCGCAGTGGATACGCCGTATCGGGGAAGCTCTTGATCTTGATGTAGCTACAGTTCAGGCTGTTGCTGAGGAGGAAAGCCAGAAGACGCGGGATGTGCTTGCCCGGTTTAACCATTTGAAGGGCAAAGTGATTGTCGCTGGTTATGAAGGGAACGAACTGCCGGTAGTGCGCCTGCTGCTTGAAGCCGGGCTTGAGGTGCCTTATGCGTCGACCTCTATTGCGAGGAATGCGCTTGGCGAGGAAGACCACAACGTCCTTTCGATGCTCGGCACAGAGATCCGATATCGTAAATATCTTGAAGAGGATATGCAGGCTGTAATTGACTATGAACCCGATCTTGTCATTGGCACAACTTCGCTGGACAGCTTCGCCAAAGAGCGGGGAATCCCTGCAATCTATTATACGAACAACATTTCTGCACGGCCACTCTTTTTTGCTGCGGGGGCAGCAACGGTTCTTGGGATGATTGGTGGACTGCTTGGGAAGAGAGAGGTGTTCAGGAACATGAAGGAGTATTTTGAGGGGTAGTGTGTGTATCTGCGTAAAAAGTAAAAAGCCGGATGTAACTCCGGCTTTTTACTTTGGTAGTTGCTCGGTCGCTATACCTCCATGATCTCTTTTTCTTTGTTGGTGATCAGGTCTGTGAGCTGTTTTTCAAATTTGTGAAGCATCTCGTCAGCCTCTTTTTTGCCCTTGTTCTTGTCGTCTTCGCTGATCGTTCTTGATTTTTCGAGCTTTTCAATCTCCTGAATCATGTCGCGGCGAAGGTTGCGAAGGGATACTTTTGAGTCCTCTCCAAATTTTTTGGTGAGTTTGACAAACTCTTTCCGGCGCTCTTCAGTGAGCGGAGGAATGCTGACCCGAATGTTCTGGCCGTCGGCGGCAGGGTTGAGCCCAAGATTGGCATCGCGGATAGCTCTTTCAGTAGCCGATACCATGGATTTGTCCCAGACCTGGACAATAAGCGTGTGAACATCAAGAACACTGATGTTGCCGACCTGTTTCAGTGGCATCTGCTGGCCATAAGCCTCTACCTTCACACGGTCAAGCAGTGTCGTTGTTGCCTTTCCTGTCCTGATCGAAGCGATTTCGTGCTGAAAAGCCTCGATAGTCTTTTTCATTTTAGGCTCTGTTTTCTGATAAACCTCCCTGACACTCATAGCTGTTTCGATAGGTTAGTGTTGGTTTGCCGCAAAAGCGCAAGCTCTGTTCTTCAGACGTTTGCCTGTGCTGCTGTGGATTTTGCAAAGCGCTTGTTGAAGCGTTCGACGCGTCCGGCGGTATCGACAAGAGTCTGCTTTCCGGTATAGAAAGGGTGGCAGTTGTTGCAGATATCAACCTTGATGGTTGTTCTGGTTGAACGGGTGACGAAGGAGTTCCCGCAGTTTGCGCAGTTGACGGTTACTTCCGTATACTTGGGGTGAATATCTTGTTTCATGACTTTCGTTGACTTTGTCGTACAATAGATGATATGACCGGCAATAAAATTGTAAAGGTGCAAATATACAAGAATTTCATTCCAGTTACAACCATTAATATGACCGGTTCAACATCAGTCACTTACCTTAAAGGGGTGGGGTCAAAAAAGGCATTAATCCTCAAAGAGGTGGGAATTGTGACGTTTGATGATCTTTTTGACTACTATCCCCGCCGATATCTTGACCGTAGTGTCATGAAAAGTATTGGAACTCTTGCTGATGGAGAAACGGTAACGGTTGTTGGTACGGTGATCAAGACGCAGCTTGATGGAGATACTCCGGGCAGAGCACGCTTCAAGGCGTGGCTTGGTGATGCAACCGGTGTTCTCGAACTCACCTGGTTTCGTGGTGTCCGGTATTTTTCACGCAGTGTTGTTCAGGGAGAATCGCTTGCTGTTTATGGGAAGGTAAGTTATTTCGGTAGTCATGCTCAGATGCAGCACCCTGATTTCGATCGTCTTCAGGCGACTGACGGTGAGTGCAGCGATTTTGAATTGTACAATACCGGAAAGATTATTCCAATCTATCCGACCAGTGAGGCCATGAAGCAGGCGAGTCTGGGCTCAAAGCAGATGCGAACTCTTATTGCCCGCGCTTTTGAACAGGGCGCTCCAGGTCAGCGGGAGAATCTCACGGCCTCAATGGTTGCCGATAATGGTTTACTCTCACTTGCCGAAGCATATCGAGAGATTCATTTTCCCTCATCTCACGAAAGACTTGAACAGGCACGCTGTCGACTGAAATGGACAGAACTTTTTTATTCTCAATTGCTTTTTGCCTTGCGCCACAGTGAGATCAGGCGGAATAAGGCAGCGGTGAAGTTCATGCACTCCGGTGAGGCCACTCAAAAGCTCTATGCCAGCCTTCCTTATACGTTGACCGACGGCCAGAAAAATGCGGTGCGTGAAATATATCGAGACCTCAGGAGTGGCAGTCCCATGAACCGTCTTCTGCAGGGAGATGTCGGTTCAGGAAAGACTATTGTGGCCATGTTTGCCATGGCTCTTGCTGCCGACAATGCGCTTCAGTCGGCCTTCATGGCCCCTACAGAAATTCTTGCGGTGCAGCACTATCTGGTCATGAAACGTTATTTTACTCCCCTTGGTCTGCAGGTTGGAATTCTGACGGGCAAGCAGGGGAAAAAAGTACGTCAGGCGGTTCTTGATGCACTCAGCTCCGGAGAACTGCATTGTGTGATTGGCACCCATGCCATGATTGAGCATGGAGTCAGCTATTCCAATCTTGGACTGGTTATCATTGATGAACAGCACCGCTTCGGGGTGTTGCAGCGTAAAGCGCTTCAGGAAAAGGCTATAAATCCCCATGTGCTCCTGATGACAGCCACACCGATCCCGAGAACCCTTGCCATGGGTGTGTTTGGTGATCTTGATGTCTCAGTAATTCGTGATAAGCCAGCGGGAAGAAGGCCGATCAAGACCTTCCTGAGGTCGGAACAGGAGAAGATGAAAGTGTATGATTTTCTCCGCTCACAGATTGCACAAGGAAGACAGGGTTATATTGTCTATCCCCTTGTTGAGGAGTCTGAAAAAATGGATCTGAAAGCGGCGGTTGAAAGTTATCACGAACTTTCTGCCACACTGTTTCCCGATCTTCGCCTTGGTCTGATTCACGGACAGATGAGCCCGGATGAGAAAGAGACGGTAATGGAGCAGTTCAGGCGAGGGGAGATTGATCTGCTTGTTGGTACAACTGTAATTGAAGTGGGAGTTGATGTACCGAATGCCACAGTTATGGTTATTGAACATGCTGAGCGGTTTGGTCTTGCCCAGTTGCATCAGCTCAGGGGACGGGTGGGCCGTGGAGAGCATTCATCCTCATGCTTTCTTCTCTATGCAAAAATGAGTGCGGAGGCCCGCGAACGGCTTGGGGCCATGGAGTCAACCAATGACGGCTTTGTTATCTCAGAAATTGATGCGAAAATAAGGGGGGCGGGCAATATTCTCGGAAAAGAGCAGTCTGGCTCCTTGAGCGGGTTAAGAATTGCCGATCTGAACACGGATTATACTATCATGCAGTCGGCTAGGTCTGCCGCATTTGCTCTTGTTGAAAAGGACGGGCAGTTGCGGGCAGCGGAACATGCCATGATACGTGAGTGTTATCTGCGTCAGTACCACGACCGTTTCTCTCTGGCTGATATTGGATAGTCTTTTTTGAGTTTCGAATAAATGCAGTATTGAGTGTTGTGACAGTATATGAACAAAAATCATGAAGGAGTGCCTGACGGTATGGTCATGGAGGTATCCGGCGCCTCTTATGTTGTTATCTCCGAATATGGAAACAAGTATCGGTGCCGCACTTTTCCCGGAACAAAAACGGAGAATGGTGATTCGACGCTCGTCGCTGTAGGAGACCGGGTTGAGCTGAAGGTGATTGAAACTGGAACAGCGTTGCATGAAGCGGCAATTACACTCGTGCTGTCTCGCCAAAGTGCGCTGACAAGAAAAAGGGATGTTCGACGCAACAGAAGCAAGGAGAAGGTTCAGGTGATAGCCGCCAATATAGATCAGTTGGTTGTTGTTGTTTCGGCTTTTGATCCTCCTCTCAATACCCGTTTGATTGATCGTTACCTCGTCTTTGCGGAATCCGAACAGATGGAGACCGTGATTGTGGTTAACAAAATGGATCTTGAGGATTCAAAGGAGACCCGTAAGCTGATGAAGCCCTATAAGGCGCTTGGTTACAGAGTTGTCTATACCAGCGCTGAAGAGAAGAGTGGTATGGGTCTCCTTCGAAAGGCACTGGCCGGAAAGCTTTCAGCGTTCAGCGGCCACTCCGGTGTCGGAAAGTCAACTTTGATTAATCAGCTCTCCGGTCAACCAGATCGGCTTCGTACCGGTGAAACAAATATGAAGACAGGAAAAGGGCTTCATACGACCACAAATTCTGTTATGCTTGCTCTGCCAAAGGGTGGCTATATCATCGATACCCCGGGGATCAGGGAGTTTAATCTTTCAGGGATTACCCGTGCAAATCTGCGTTTCTATTTCAGGGAGTTTCTCTCATTGATGCAGGAGTGCAGTTACTCTTCATGTTCCCATACCGTAGAGCCAGGGTGCGGGATTATGAGGGCGGTGGAGGATGGTCGTCTTGATCCCGACCGTTTCGAGAGTTATCTTGCCATCTATGAAAGCATCGATTAATTTTTTTCATCATGAACCGTTAACTGCAATGATCATTACTGTTAATCCTGCTACCGAAGAGCCGATTGCTGAGTATCAGACCATGACATCCGGAGAGATTGAAGAGATCCTGCAGGCATCCCGTAGAGATGCGCTTTCATGGAAAAAGGTTTCATTAGAGGATCGTAGCATGCTGATGAGAGGCTTGGCTGAACTCATGCGCCAACAGAAAGAGCGTCATGCAGCGCTCATTACGCTTGAGATGGGCAAGCCACTGGCGCAGGCTGTCGCTGAAGTGGTCAAGTCAGCCTGGGTCTGCGATTATTATGCCGATCATGCGGACGAGTTTTTAATGCAGGAGGAGAGTTTGTTGGATGGCGGTGTTCGAGGTCTGGTTACCTTTGAGCCCATCGGTCTTGTGCTTGGCATCATGCCGTGGAATTTTCCCTTCTGGCAGGTATTTCGATTCGCCGCTCCGACAATTATGGCGGGTAATGGCATTATCGTCAAGCATGCTCCGAGTGTTACCGGTTCAACCATTGTTATCGAGGAGCTTTTTCGTGAAGCAGGTTTTCCTGAACATCTGTACAGAACCGTTCATATCGACCTCGAAGATGTTGACCGGTTGACTGGCTTTATGATTGATCATCCCGCCATTCAGGGTGTTTCGTTGACCGGAAGTACCGCCGCTGGCCGTGCTGTTGCTGCAAAAGCCGGACGAGCCATCAAAAGAAGCGTGCTTGAGCTTGGAGGCAGCGATCCCTACCTTGTGCTTGATGATGCTGATATCCCGCAGGCAGTTGCGATTTGTGCGGCGGCGCGTCTGCTCAACGGTGGGCAGAGCTGTATCTCAGCAAAACGTTTTATTGTGCACTCGTCAGTCATCAAGGAGTTTGAACGCCTTCTGTTGCAGAGAATCCAGGCTTCGGTGATGGGTGATCCGTTTGATCCAACTGTTGACCTTGGCCCGATGGCGCGACGTGATCTTCGCGATCAACTACACACCCAAGTTGCTGGAAGCGTTGCACAGGGAGCCCGATTGCTTTGCGGTGGGCAAATCCCTAAAAGAAAAGGATTCTTCTATCCTCCAACACTTCTTACCGGAGTGCAGAAGGGAATGCCTGCGTACGATGAAGAGACATTCGGCCCAGTTGCCGTGCTTATTGAAGCGCTGGATGATGATGATGCCATACGCAAAGCCAACGATACACCATACGGCCTTGGCTCGGCAATCTTCTCCCGAAATATCGACAGGGCGATTCTTCTCGCGGATCAGCTTGAGGTTGGGAACTGTTTTTTTAACAGCTCGGTCAAGTCAGATCCACGCATGCCATTTGGCGGAGTGAAAGAGTCTGGATATGGCCGGGAGCTCTCCCGTTATGGTATCTGTGAGTTTGTCAATATCAAAAGTTTTTCCCGGTGACGGCGAATATGGCTTTCTCAACAATGCGTATAAAAAAAGGAGACTTTTATGGATAAACGTCAGGCATTACTTGAATTGGCGGTCGAACGCAAACAGACTGCGCCACCTGAAGGATCATTTCGCTTTGGGAAATACCATGAAGGGATTTACGAATGTGATCATGTTTCCCCTTACACCAAAGGCGCTGATAATGTCAATGCAGAAATTTTTGTGCTGTTGCAGGATTGGGGTTCCGATGATGAAATGAGTGTACCGGCGGTTGATCTTGAACAACAAAAATTTGAATTACGATATGGGCGGACGCAAGGGCAATATCCTAATGAGCATCTTGAAGAGCTACTCAACAAGTATTTTTCGATTGCTCTTGATCAGACCTACGCCACGAATCTTTTTCCCTACATCAAAGCGGGGGCGGTAAGAGCTAAAATTTCAGACAAAGATTTGCGATGGGCGGCTAAAAAATTTGCCTTACCTCAGATAGCTATTGTTCAGCCAAAACTGGTGATTTGTTGTGGATTGGATACGTTCAATGCCGTAAGATTTGCGGCTGACGAGAAAGAGGTTGATACGATTGAAAAGGGAATTAATGCACCGTTTTCTCTCTATGGTTCTGAGGTTTGGTTGCAGTCACATCCCGGTCGCCAGGGAACAAACAAAAGAAATAGCGGCGGAGTTGACCGTGTTAATGATGATTGGGAAAAAATGGCGGCATCTTTTACTGAGCTTTGCTCTGAACGATAACTAATTGCATGCAGCCGGAAGAAATTTTCTTATGAACAAGCCTATTGATCATACTTTTGACAGCCAGCTTCGGCAGGTGCTTGAGCGCCACCCGGAAATTGTTCTTGCGTTGCTGTTTGGATCTGTAGCGAAAGGGACAGCCCGCTATGACAGCGACCTTGATATCGCGGTTGTTGCCGATTGTCCACTTGATGTTCATAAGATCATGGCGCTGATTTCTGAACTGGCAGAATTGACAGGACGTCCTGTAGATTTAATTGATTTATCAACTATTGGGGAGCCTTTGCTTGGCCAGATTATTGCTGGCGGTCGCAGAATCATGGGCAACGATACACTCTACGCAGAGCAAGTGCTTAAACATCTCTATAACCAGGAGGATTTTGTGCCGTATCAGAGAAGAATTCTTAAAGAACGGAGGGATGCATGGATTGGGCGTTAATTGACCAGAAACTGGAATCTTTGCGTCGTTCTGTCCGCAGGGTTAAAGAGAAATGCCCTGAGAGCGCGGCCGCCATAGCGAATAATTATGATGCTCAGGATATTCTTTCTCTTAATATTTCACGCGCTGTTCAGATGTGTGTAGATATTGGGACACATCTTATTGCAGGCACAGAGTATGCTGCTCCCGTAACGATGGGGCAAACATTCGATATTTTAAGTGATGCCGGTATCATAAGCGCTGACTTGGCAGCACGCATGAAAAAAGCGGTAGGGTTTCGAAACATTGCGATTCATAACTACGAATCTATAAACTGGACTATCGTTTTTGCCATTGCCACAGCACACCTTCAGGATTTTGAAGAGTTTGCCAAAGCAATAATCAGAATTATGGATGGTCAAAATGATGTACAGCTATGAACTCTTCCCTTACGTGCGGTGGGGAGCTTCATTATACAGTAATTTTAAGAGGCTAAAAGAAAAAGCCTCAGCTTCACCTGAAGCAGAGGCTTTTTGATCTTGTTCCAAGTGCGGGATAGCTCAAGAAGCTACTGCGAGATCTGAAAGATAGGTCTTGATTGACTGATGTTTTCCAAGGCCAAGTTTTTTATGCATTCTGTAGCGAATGCTCTCCATTCCTCTTGTCGATATACCTACAGAGCGGCCAATCTCTTTTGTGTCGTAATTCAACTTGACCAGCAGGCTTATTCTTAACTCACGCTGGTTAAGGTTGGCATGTTTTTTCTGTAACTTCGACAAGAAGACTGAATCAGACTCAGTCAATTCGATATTCAGACGTTTTTCGATGGTCTCTGTCTCTATCAGACTCAAGCAAGAATCGGTCATCATTCTTTTTACGCTGCTGTCAATTTCAAGGGCGTGTATTTGGTCAAGGAGATTACGTAACGAGGTTGTTTTTTCAGCGATTGCCGTAGAAACTCTTGTCAGCTCCAAATCCTGATTTGCAATTCTTACCTTAAGATCTCCGATCTCTTTTTCGTACTCGGTAGAAGATTTTTTGGTTTGTTCTGTTTGTGTGTGCATTGTATTAATCATCCGGGTTATTCGATTTATGATATCATCTTTACGCTGTTAAGACTCGTGAAACCGGTATATCCTTGTAACAGCACTCAAGAATTCCGGGCATTCCAAAGGGTTATTTACATTATGTTCCTTATTTTCTTGATCTTTCTGCGGAATATTATTCCGCGTGACTTACCCCCCTCCGTTACCTCCATTATTTAAATTGGCTCCAAATACTTTCTTATGAAAACGTCAACTCATCGTTTGTTGTCTATTGACCATAATAATCAAAACACAACTTCAGCCGTAAACAAGATATGTAAGTTTATAGTGCTTTCATAGCTATTTATACTGTATTTTTTCTGATTACCCATATTTTATAGCTGACGTGTTCATAACAGTAATATTTGTTTTTTTTTACACAAACGCAAAAGAATATTCGTAATTCTACGGGAAAACACTTTATTTCTTTCTGTTATACTTCGACAGAATATTCTTTGTATATGATTTGTCATTTATTTATGGAATTAAATCATTGCAGAACTACTTTAGCACCAAAATCACTGTATAGTTACTTTGTTTATAGAGGACTCTGATTTTTTAAGTTTTCAGCATGATCAATAACTTTTCGCGTTACATTTTTATTTTTAATCCCGCCGCCGATAAAGGTCGTGCTTTGCGCAAGACCGGATGGCTTAAAGCACAGGTATCAGGCCGGGCTGACTCAGCACTGTTCACGACAACTTATGCCGGTCATGCAGAAGAAATCGCTCGTTCCAAGAAAAGGGAGGGCATCTGTATTATTGCGTGTGGAGGAGATGGAACGCTTCATGAAGTGGTCAATGCTGTTGCTGGAGAAGGCGTCACGATCGGGATTGTACCTATTGGTTCGGCAAATGATTTTATCAAAACACTGCATCCCCAAAACAAATTATCCTCATGTATCACTCATTTTTTTGAGGCGAAAAGTAAAAAAATTGATATTGGGAGTGTTTTTTTGGGGAATGAGCATCGGTATTTTATTAATTCTCTTGGTATCGGTTTTACCGGACGCATAGCAAAGAGTGTTAAAAGAACGAGTTGGTTAAAAGGAGAGCTTGGTTACGTTTATGCTCTTTTGAGCGTGCTTTTTGATTATATGCCCTTGACCATGGGCATCAAAATTACTCTGGAGGACTCTTTTCTGGAGCTTCACGAGCCTGTTTTTGCGTTTTCGGTTTTAAATGGAAAAATTGAGGGGGGAAAATTCAGGATAGCTCCATACGCCGAGTTGTCAGACGGATTGCTTGATGTCTGTATTCTCAAGGCAGTGCCAAAACATGAATTTTTTCGCTATGCATTCAAATATCTCTGCGGGATCCATATCACAGACCCACAGGTTATATACTGCAAAGCTAAGGCTGTGGAGGTGATGCTTGAGAAACCTGATGTCATGCACATGGACGGTGAGGTATATGAAGGCATTTGTGGCCGGGTTACAATTTCGGCTGTATCAAAAGGAATTTCTGTACTATAGAGATCATCAGGTTATATCGAAATCTGAGAGGAAGGTCTTGATTGACTGGTGTTTCCCAAGGCCCAACTTTTTATGAATTCTGTAGCGGATGCTTTCCATTCCTCTGGTTGATAAACCGATGGAATGGGCAATCTCTGTGGTATCATAGCTCAACTTGACCAGCAGGCTGATTCTCAATTCTCGCTGGCTAAGGGTGGGAAATTTTTTCTGCAGTTTGGATAAAAAAATTGAATCGGACTCAGTGGTCTCTCTGTTCAGTTGTTTTTCGATCACCTCCTTCTCGATAAGGCTCAAGCACGAATTGGTCAGAGCTCTTTTTACGCCAGGATCAATGTCAACTGAGGATATCTTGTCAAGAAGGTTGCGTACTCCCTTTTTTTTGTCAGCAATTACTGTCGAAACTCTTGCAAGTTCCATCTCCTGGGTCTTGATTCTTATAGTAAGATCAGCTATTTCATTTTCTCTTTCGCGAGCGGATTTGTTGTTAACCTCCGCTTGTGCATTCATTTTTATAATCAGTTGGGTTATTCGATGTTCAAAGTCTTGTTTAAGCAGTTGAACTTCGTTCTCTTTTTCTTGTTCTTTTTCTATAAGGTCTGAGCGCAGGCAGTCTATTGCCTTAAAAAAAGGATAATACTGGTGGCCATCGGGAGGCATGGTTATCCTCTGGTCCAGCATATTAAGCCAGGAAATTCTTGCTACGGCTTCCAGAAACTTTTTGTTTAATCCTTGCAGGTTGTTGTTCTCAGCCTCGGATTCTTTTGCGGCAAGTTTTCCAGCTTTAAATGCGATTATATTTTCAATGCTCTTGTCATAGGTTTTGTCCAGTATGACGCAAATATTTTGAGGCGCAACTGCAGCAAAAGTTTCCACGATTATGCGCATGGATTCTGGAATATTGTAAAACCCTATAACCCCAAGGATTGGACTCCAGTTAAAAAAGAGATTGGTAATCGCCCTTTTGTAGTTGAAGGTAATGTCTGAGATATGGGCAAGATCAAACAGGATGTGAAACTGCCTGCTCAGAAGGTCAGATTCAGTGAGCACAACCTGCAGGAGCTCGACGTCCATGAAGTCCAGAATAATATCTGATTTTGTTTCCACATCAATCCATGTATGGACGATATTTTCATCAATCACACTCATCCATTTGGTATACTTTGCAGCAGAGTGATAACTTTTCCAGTGGCTTTTTTCGGTTGTTGTAACCATTGGCTGTTTTTGAGGTTCCATAGCATGGAGGGTGTATTATAACGATACAGATTCTTGTCGAATCGTTATTTAAAATAATAAAAGTACTTAGCTGAAATATAATTAACAATGGCTACTTTAGTAAATAAGAGGAAAACAAGGCGTTGTGTCCTTTTTTTACGTTGCAAACCGCATTTTGTTCATAAAAATAGTGGAGATAAAACTGGTAATGAGGATGGAATGTCATATTCCCGGCTTTTTATATATTCAGTCGTGGCTTTTTGACTGATGTGTAACATGCCAGCAGGAAACAACATGTAACAGTGAGGGTATTTGGACTATGCAGGTTATTGTTTTTGAAGATACCAGAGTTCGGGAGTTGATGCCTCTTGTCAATCTTAAACCTGTTTACGGACTTTATACCGGCTTTCGTTCTCTTCAGGAAAAGTTTGAGCATTCGACGAGAGGGCGACTGACGCTTACCTGGCATCTTCGTCGCTATCTTGCCTCTTTTTATTCTGAAAATCATCCGGAATACACTGTCAACCGTCTCGAAGAAAAAGAGGTACTGCTTGTCAATGGACGTATAGTCTGTGATGAAGCGGCAGCCAGAGTGATCATTGAAGGTGCTTTTGATTCGGGTACGGCTTATTTACAGGGTGATAATCTGCTGTTTGCAAGAGTGGACAGCTCTCTTTTTACTACTGACGCAGGTTTGATGCCAGACCTTTTTGATACATCCATTCTTGCTGGACAGCTTCTTACAGAAGCGGTAACAGGTTTCAGAGTTATCGATAATCTCTGGGATGTGACGGCTTTTCATGCTGATGAGATTTTGCGGGATGCTGAAACGCTTGAACTTGGGCGTTTCGAGGGAAAGGTGCATCCATCAGTTTCCATTGTCAATCGTTCGAATATCTTTGTTGCTCCCGGAGCTGTTGTTAGGGCTGGAGCGGTTCTTGATGCTGATGAAGGATTTGTCGCTGTCGGGGCCGGGGCGATTGTTGATCCTCAAGCGGTGCTGATGCAGAATGTGTTTCTTGCTCCCTGGTCGAGGGCTAAAATCGGCGCAAAATTATACAGCAATGTTGCCATAGGGATGGCATCAAAAGTTGGCGGTGAGGTCGAGGATTCTCTTCTTGAACCGTTCGTCAACAAGCAGCATGACGGTTTTCTGGGCCATTCTTATATCTCATCCTGGTGTAATCTTGGTGCGGGCACCAATACGAGCGACCTCAAAAATAATTATAGTCAGATAAACTTGCTCATCAATGGCCAGTTAAAGGTGACGGGATTACAGTTTCTTGGGCTTTTAATGGGTGACCACAGCAAAAGTTCAATCAATTCAATGTTCAATACCGGAACGGTGGTAGGAACAGGGGCCAATATTTTTGGCGGAGGATTTCCTTCCAAAGAGGTACCCTCTTTTTCGTGGGGTGGTAGTGGAGGTTTTGAGAACTATGATATTGAAAAAGCGGTTGAAACTGCACGGAAGGTAATGGCGCGACGTAAGGTTACCATGAGCAGCGCCTATGAGTCGATGTTCCGTTTCGTTGCAGGAGTCGAGAGACCGGATCGTCTCTTTGTATAACTCTTAAGTATTGCTACATGATTTTTGTTGTTGATAACTATGATTCTTTTACCTATAACCTGGTGCAGTATATCGGCGAGACCGGGGAAGCAGTTGAGGTATACCGTAACGACGAGCTGTCTGTCGATGAAATCGTAGCACTTGCACCCTCAAAAATTGTTATTTCCCCTGGTCCAGGTACTCCTTACGATGCTGGCGTTTCTGTGCCGTTGATTCATGCTGTCAAAGCCAGGATTCCAGTACTCGGGGTTTGTCTTGGGCATCAGTCGATCGCCGCCGCCCTTGGAGGAAACGTCGTGAGGGCATCCAATATTATGCATGGCAAGACCTCACTGGTTTATCATGACAACTGCGGGATTTTCAGGGGCGTTGATAATCCTTTTTTGGCCACAAGGTATCACTCTCTCATTGTTGAACGGGCAACACTTCCAGAGACGCTTGTAATCCGGGCATGGACTGAGGATGGAGTGATAATGGGTATGGATTCGGAGCAGTTTATGCTTTATGGAGTCCAGTTTCATCCCGAATCCATCATGACTGCTGAGGGGAAAAAAATTATCAGGAATTTTCTTGAACTGTAGTATTTGATTCAGAGGATGTGAGTGTATGGATATTTATCGCAGTCCTTCAGGGACAGAGAGTGAGAGGAGAGGGGATGGTGTTCCGCCGCATCCCGGAGTACATCGCGAAAGTGATTTCATGGCTGACGGATGGCGAGTGTTCAAAATTATGGCGGAATTTGTCAGCGGTTTTGAAATGATGTCTGACGCAGGTCCAGCCGTCACCGTTTTCGGTTCTACAAGGGTTCAACCCGGAAGCCCGGAGTACCTTCTTGCTGAAAAACTGGGCAGCCTCCTTGCAGCGGAAGGGTTTTCAGTGATAACAGGAGGTGGACCGGGTGTTATGGAGGCAGCCAACAAGGGCGCTCAAAACGCTGGTGGTGCATCTATTGGATTCAATATCAAGCTTCCAAACCAGCAGCAGCCAAATAAATATATTGATCACGACAAACTGGTGAGTTTTCAATATTTTTTTGTGCGCAAGGTTATGTTCATAAAATACGCACAGGCATTCATCGCTTTGCCGGGCGGTTTTGGTACGCTTGACGAAATATCTGAAGCAATTACGCTTATATACACAGGAAAGAGCGAACGGTTTCCTGTTATTTTAGTGGGAAGAAGTTATTGGGAAGGATTTTACCGATGGGTTCAGGAAACCATGCAGAAGGAGAAAGGCTATATCGGTCCAGCCGATCTTGATTTTATTTACATTGAGGATAGTCCTGAAGAGGTAATTGCAATAATTAAAGGATTTTATCCTGATGGCTATTCGCTGAATTTTTAAGAAAAGACTCTTGTTATTGCACGTATTGGTTAATCCATTGCACAAGTGCTTTTCTTTCTTTATCAGTAAGACAAGTTTCCGGTTTCCAGAGGTAATAGAGCTGTTGATGAGCAGATCCTTCCGAAATCACCTTTTGGATTTTAGTTGTATTTTGTTGCTTGTTCGCTATGTCCTGAATCTTCAATTCTGAAAAATTCAGGGCATTTCTGCCTGAAGCCACTGTATTTGAGACCAACCATGATGCTGGCGCAATGTAGGCAATGGTATCCCATCGGGTTTCATTCGAGTGGCAGTCATAGCAGGCTTTTTTCAGTGAGCTTTTTATGAAACCGGGGAGTTGGATGTCTGAAATTACTGGCGGGTTGATTCTTTTCAACGGCACAAACTGCATGAGTATCAGTACGACAAGAGACCAGCTTGCAATTGATTTGAATGAAAAAGTCATTATTCCCGGAAAACCCTGAATGAGATTGTTGTATTTCTTCCAGTTAACGTCAAAAGAGTGTTTTTGTGATATTTCCTTGTGAAAAAGCGGTGTGGTACTATCTTCCTCAAATCAGGGCGGATCTTGCCATCGAGCTGGTAAAAACCGGAATGACCCAATCGCAGGCTGCAAAGAAACTTGGTGTTACCCCTGCGGCAATCTCTCAGTATATTCATAAAAAACGTGGTATGCAATCTCTGAAGAGCAGGAGCTATCGCAAGGAGATTGAGGCTGCGGTTAAAACAATTTGTGAAGAGGCTTCATCCGCAGCCCTTCATCATATTGTTTGCAACTGCTGTCACCTGTTGCAAAAGGAGAGTGACGAACAGAAGGATGTCTGTTTGTCTAAAGCTCCACAATGATATGGGCTTCAGTGGAATGTCCGTTCAGCAAATTCTTCAGGGTGTCGATCAGTTCCATTCCGTATTTGTTAAGGTAATAAAAAATATTGATTAACCGTTCTTGCGGCATTCCTTCCGGAAAAAGCGCGGTTTCTGCTTTCAGAATCTGCTCAAGCAGCTCTTCGTGTTTGCGTCTGCTTGCCTTCCATGTTTTTTGTTCAATACTTTCGACAATTTTAGTCGACTGGACGGAAGATGCGGCCAAGAGCGGTTCAAGGGTGGGGTCAATTTTGGCAAGCACTGGTCCGAGACTGGCAAAAGCCCGATGAATATCCTCTTTTGTTTTTTCGAACAGTGCGTCAAGTTGAGGGTTTTCAGCTATGCCGACGGCATTTTTCTTCAACTGTTGAAGGTCGCTGAAAAGAGTGTTGTATATCTGTTTTCGTGAAAATCCAGGTTTTCCGATGACATGGAGCAGTCTGTCCATGATACGGCTTATTTTCGGTTCAATAAGGGTAAAACTTCCCCTGGGGATAATAAACGGCATAGTGATTCCAAAGTGCTCGTAATTATTACGGTACTGTGCCAAGTAGCTTATTTCACCCGGGCCGGCGATACAGGCAAAGGTAGGCAGGACGTAGTCCTGAACAATTGGTCTGAGAACGACATTGGGACTGAACTGCTCCGGATGATCCTGGCACAGCTCAAGCATCTGGTGTTTTGAATAGTGTTGTTTGTCGGGTACAATCGAGAAAGAGTCTTCTGACGGTTGCTCTATTTTTTGTCGTTGCCCATGATGGTTGATATAAAACAGATTGACAGCCCTTGGTTTTGTCTGTGCTGCGTAGCCAAGATTTTCCAGACGGGTACTTTGTGAAACGACATTGTAGGAAGATGCAGGCGAGGATGAGAGCTCTCGCAAAAAAATGCTGGTCGAAAGCCTTTTGAACTCAGGATCCTGACTCGAAAGCAGAATCAGCGGCTGTTCTCGGAAGAGGCGCATCATGGTGCCAGCAAAGCTTATCTCGAAGGTGCTTCCCGGATAATAACACTCCGTGAGGATATCCGAAACACTCTGCTTGTGGGAGGAATCAGGCAAGAGCCTGAGAAACTCCTCAACGGTCCGGCGGATCTCTTCGCCGAAGCAGGTGTTGGCCACCATCTGTTCCGGCATACGCCGGTATGGTTCCTGTTTGAAATGGACAACCTGATTTTCTGAAAAAATTGCAGTGTGGGCAGATTCGTCATAGTCGTGGTCTTCTCCTTCGAGCCAGAAAATCGGGACAAAATCGTATTCGGGAAAGAGCGCTTTTTGACGTTCAGCAAAAATAATGGCGCTGAGCGCTTTATAAATTGTATAGAGCGGTCCGGTAAACAGTCCAAGTTGCTGTCCGGTTACTATGGCCATACATCGTGGTGAGCGGAGCTTTTCGATCTCCCTGAGCTGGCGTGCAGTGCCTCCCCAGCGGCTGTTTTGCCGCGAGAGAAGCCGGACAAGAGTTTCCCGATCAAACGTTCTCGAACCGAGTAATCCGAGCTGCCGGTAGTAATCTGCCTCTTTTTGGTAATCAAGGTGAAAACATTCTGAAATCAGTTTGGACCGTTCGGGGCCGTCCGATGTATAGTCACGGAATAGCCTTGAAAATCCTTTTTTTGGCGTCAAGATATTTTTGTAGTCGAGGAGAAAGGTGTTCACGCTTTTATTTTTGCAGGTTCCATTGTTCAAGGATGCTGATATACCTGTTATTGGTCAGATCGCAAGAAAGCGGTGTAACGGCCACATAATTGTGCCGAACAGCGAATTCATCTTTGTGCAGGGTATCATCAAGCAGACGCAGAGTGCCATTCAGCCAGTAGTAGGGGTTGCCGAACATATCGTTTCGTTCAATGGCATCTTCTTCCCAACGCGAACGCCCCTGCTCAGTGATCATGATCCCGGCAATCAGCGATTCTGTTACATTCGGAATATTGACGGAAAGAATGGTATCTGGAGGCAGTCCTTCCAGAAGCACTTTTTTTGCCAGTTTACGTGCAAATTTGCCTGCGTAGGTAAAATCAGCATTTTCGTATGTTGTCAGCGAAAATGCTAGAGAGGTAATTCCCTGAATAGCACCTTCAAGAGCTGCCGCTACCGTTCCCGAATATAAGGTGTTTGTAGCGGTATTGCTTCCGTAATTGATGCCTGACACAATAAGATCGGGCTTTGACTGTAGAATATGGCTTAAAGCAACCTTGATACAGTCGACCGGTGTGCCTGAAACGGTGTATCCAAAAAACCGGCCATTTTTCAAAAACTTTTTGATTCTTAATGGAGTCCCCAGTGTCATGGCATGGCTCATGCCGCTGTGTGGTTCGGCAGGTGCAACGACGGTAACCCTGCCGATTTTTTTCATCGCAGCCGCAAGCGCATGGATTCCCTCCCCTTCGATGCCGTCATCATTACAGACAAGTATATGAGGTCTTTGCAGTGTGTCCAGGTTTTGTTGTTCGTTTATCATAAGTATGTTACGGTGTCTGATATCTTGCGGCGTGTCGGATTTGACAGGTGCGTAAAAGTACAAAAAAGTTCTGCTCAAAAGTTATGACCAATACTGAAATAAAAAATGGTCTCTGAAAATTTCAAGGAGGCGTATGCTGTATTACTCGCTTCTGCAAGAAATGGGAACGCTTTTGAAACGGTAAACCTTGTCGGACCGAGAGGAGTGTCCCATATCAGGCTTGTTCCGATACCGTGAATAAGGTGTGCAGACGAGATGTCGTCCAGATTTTCCCAGACATTGCCGACATTGTAATGCAGGATCAGCGATGTTGGAAAGAGAATGGCGAATGATGGCTTGTAGCCAAAATGTATTCCTGCAGCCGCCATATTATTGCATGGGAGATCGTTTTCTTTCAACCCTATAAAACGCTGACTGTAGATTGTTCCCGGGCCCCCAAGGAAAAATTTCTCTGACAATGGCATGTTGCTGCTGCTCAGGCCGAAAAGTCCCGAAAGCTGCAGGGTGGTTTTGCCTGTAAGCGAAATATTTTCTTCGTGGTTACCTGATACCTGCCAGAAAATACTATGATTGTCAAAGAGTCCCGGAGTCACTGAATATTTAAGGTTTGTATAAGTTCCCGACGTTGGGGTCAATGAATTGTTTCTCGAATCAAGGGTAAATTGTGTGCCGATGGAGAGCATCGTGTTATTTGCGGTGCTCAGTGCCGCACGGTTCTTCTCTTCAGCCCAGGATTGGGCGTTTTGAAGGGTAATTTCAGTAATCAACTGACCGTTTTTCCGGATTCTTGTGCCGAAAGCGTTGCTGATACCGTACTTCTGTATTCCGAAATTATTCAGAGCTCCTGAAACATCGCGATGTTCAAAAACATGCTCGTCATAAAAAAGACGTGAAGACATTGTCAAGTGGGACTCACCTATCCTTGGCATATTAAGTTCAAGATTAACGAGGTAGCCTTTTCTTCCTGCTTTCAGCCAGCCACCGACTGAGTTGGTTGTTCCTCCGAGATTTTCGTTTCTGACATCGACGAGAAACTGGGCGTTGTTCGTTTCATCATAGCGCAATCCGAGCCGGAGTACTGACGGTGGTTTTTCTTCAAGAGAAAAGTTGAGCAGGGGGTTGCTGTCGGTCGCGGAAGCTTCGGCTGGCTTTGCGAAGATGGAGACACGTTTGAAGCTCCCCGTTTCGTAAAGATTATTGACAGACTCTTCAGCCCTCTGGATGCTGAGAGCATGAGTGGGATCAATTTTTATTTCCCTCATTACAGGAGTGAGGCCGGTGATATTTTTGTCTCTGCGGATCACGATACTGTCCGGTTTTCCAGAAGAAACATTGACGAACAGGGTGCCATCGTTCACGGAGCAGCTTTTGATGGTGACAAGACAGTATCCATTTTTACGGTATTCTTTTATCAGTGCTTCAAGGGCTTTTGTTCCTGAGGCATTAGTGTAAAGCGGTTTCGTCACCGGGCTGAAACAGTGTTCAATCTCTTCTGGTGCAAGTGCTGCGGTAGGCCCTCCCATAATGGTTACTTTATTTATTACGGGAAGCGGGTCAAGGTGAAAAATTACTTTTTTATGGAGGTGATCAAGTTCGGCAGACACTTTGGTAAAGAGATCTGTTGCAAGCAACTTCTGAAAGGTTTTGTCAAGATCTGTTGCATTGTGGATAATGGTGGACGCAACAGGGTTATATTCTGGATTTTCTTGTGGAAAGAGGAAAGTTTTGCCATACGTTCCGATAACAATATTTCGTGAACTCTTTTTTTCTATACTGAGTTTTATGGTTTCTGCCATTACTTTTCCTTTGGCATAGCCGGCGTCAACAAGAGCTTTGATATCTGAAAAATCGGTAGCTTTATGGTTGCCGAGTTCGGGATTTATAACAATATCGGCTTTTGCAAGTTGCGCCGGATACTGTAATTTTGTAAGGATGGTCATCGCTTGATCGGCGGCTTTCCAGGGAAGATCAAGTTCCCCGCCAGTTGCATACATGCTGCCGTGTGTATCGACAGCAATTTTATAGTCTGCATTGAACGCATCGAGTTCATCGACCGGAAGATTTGCAACGAGCCCGCCATCAACCAACTGGTAACCGTCACGGATGATCGGTTCATAAAGAATCGGAATAGTACTGCTTGCCCGCATTGCTTCCGACAATGAGCCGCTGGTAAGTGATATACGCTTTCCCGAAACAAGATCGGTCGAAACTGCCCTGAAATTGATCGGAAAAGCAGAGAAATTGCCTGAAGCATTATAGAGAGCGTTCAATGCCAGGAGGTCGAGAGTTCCGGTCATCTCTTGGGCGGAATTAAGCGATTTAGGAATAAGAAGTTTCAGCTTTTCTATACGGATGGCCAGTGAAGCTCGGTCGCGGATTCGTTGCTGTTCAAGAAAAATGTTTGAACGGATATAATTATCATGGAGGGAAATAATTGATTGCCAGGGAAGGGTATGGGTGATCTCTTCAAGTTCATTTGGGCTGTATCCGCAAGAGTAGAGCCCTCCAATAACGGCGCCCATGCTTGTTCCGGCAATACAATCAACGGGAACACCCGCCTCATCAAGAGCCTTGAGGATGCCAATTTGTGAAAGGCCGTTAGCGCCCCCTCCTGAAAGTGCAAGACCAACGGTTTTTCTGGCAGGCCTCATGAAGTGGAACAGAGTATAGCGGTGCAGGGGAAGTTTAAGCGTGTCGGGATAAACCAGTGTAGTTGGTGAGCCCACAGCATCAGGTTGTGTCGTCATTTCCGTGAGGAGCGTGGCGATGAGTAGTGCGGCTATGCCGAAAATTGTTCTGACGTTCAACAAAGGTGGCGTTCCTCGTTTATAAAGTAGTTATAAAAGGTTTTATACAGAGCGTTTTTGAGATCTCCTGTGGACTTCATATCTTGAGGTTTAATGTATAACCTTTACTCTTCATTGTAAACATGGCATGGTTTAATCGGGTAAAACCCTCAATACGTCCAACCGACAAGAGAGATATGCCGGAAGGAATGTGGTGGAAATGTGAAGAGTGCGGAGCGATGCTTCACAAAAAGCAGCTTGAAGATTACTTTTACACCTGTTCGGAATGCAGTCACCATTTCCGAATATCTCCCTATAAATATTTTTCGATTCTTTTCGACGGCGACAAGTACATCGAGTTTGACGATAACCTCCGTTCTGCCGATCCTCTCAGTTTTACCGATACAAAGAAATATCCCGACAGAGTTCATGATACTATTGAAAAGAATGGAAAAACCGAGGCATGTCGAAATGCCCATGGAGAATGCGGAGGTAGTCCTCTTGTTGTTTCAGCCATGGATTTTGGTTTTATTGGTGGATCAATGGGTTCTGTTGTTGGTGAAAAAATAGCGCGTGCTGTTGATAAATCACTTGAGCTCAATGCCCCTCTTCTTGTTATTTCCCAGTCAGGTGGAGCCCGGATGATGGAAGGCGCATTCAGTCTGATGCAGATGGCTAAAACCGCAGCCCGTCTTACCCGGCTCAGTGAGAGGAAATTGCCCTATATTTCTCTTCTTGCCGATCCGACAATGGGAGGTATCACCGCCTCTTTTGCCATGCTTGGCGATCTCAACATCAGCGAGCCGAAAGCCCTCATAGGATTTGCTGGCCCAAGGGTGATCAGGGATACCATCAAAAGAGATCTGCCCGAAGGGTTTCAGCGTGCGGAGTTTCTGCTTGAACATGGCTTTCTTGATCGGATTATCTCCCGGAGGGATCTTAAAAACGAGCTGGTCACTCTGCTCGGTATGCTCAAGGTTTAGTTCCAGCAAAGCGCTGCTGCAGTAACCGGGAACTGTGCTTTGAAGATGTTTTTTATCTCAGAGGCAATTTCCCGGTGTTCCTGTTGTGTGCTTTTATCGGTTCGCACCTCAAGGTAGTGGATCCAGCTTCTTACTGAGCCCTTCATATAAAGTTTTGTTTGAGTGCCCAGTGGCAGGAGCACTCTTGCACACTCCTTGGCAATACCTTTTTCGAGCGCCAGATTGTATTCTTCAAGCGCCATTCGGGCAATACGATCCTGCGCCTCATCAAACCACTGGATGGTCGTTTCATCGAGATCATCAAGGGAATTTTGCCGGTTTTTGCTGTCCTGTCGCCTTGGCTGGTATCGCTCAATCTCCTGTGCTTTGGCGTACCGCTGAGAAAATTCCTGGAACTGAAAACTTTTATGTCGAAGAATCTGTGGTGAAATGGCTCTTGAAGTCACAATTTCGACAGTCATATCCACCATTTCAAAGACGCTCCAATGCTTGTGTGTAATACAGTAAGCAAGCAGCTTTTCATAATCAGGTGTCTCCTGATGCGGGCTGGATACTCGTGCGCAGTAAGCGATAAGTCCTTCGGGAGAGAGCGGCTGATTCTCAATCTGAATAAGCGGAGTGGTGACTGAAATGAGGCGTACCTGCATGTTCCTCAACGTTTTGATCTTTGTTTGGTCTTAAATATAGAGAAATAGCGCCATTTTTCCTGTTTTCATGCAAGATTGGATAACTCTCTTTTTTTGCTAATTGAAACGGGAAGTCTTGATTTATTGTTATCACTGAGTATTTTGAAAATCAGTATCAGGAATGCCAGTTGAGCTTCTCGGGCCGGGCACATTTGGTGCAGCTTAGGTTTCCAACAACTTACCAATTTTAAACAACAGGATAGGCTATGGCAAATATTAATTTTGGTTTTGAGCACCATGCCAGAAAAATGTACTCAGGTGCTATAGAACAGGGGATTACCAACACCCTTGTTCCTATGGTTATAGAAACTTCAGGACGTGGTGAGCGTGCTTTCGATATTTTTTCAAGGCTTCTGCGCGAACGCATTATTTTCCTTGGAAGCGGGATAGACGAGCATGTGGCTGGTCTGATTATGGCCCAGCTTATTTTTCTCGAATCTGAAGATCCGGAACGGGACATTTATATCTATGTCAACTCTCCGGGTGGCAGCGTTTCTGCCGGTCTTGGCATATACGACACGATGCAGTATATCCGTCCGGAAGTCTCAACAGTGTGTGTCGGTATGGCTGCAAGCATGGGCGCATTTCTGCTTGCCAGCGGAGCAAAAGGAAAGAGGGCCTCACTTCCCCATTCAAGGATTATGATTCATCAGCCCTCCGGTGGCGCGCATGGCCAGGAGACTGATATTATTATCCAGGCTCGTGAAATAGAGAAGATCCGCAGGTTGCTTGATGAGCTGCTTGCCAAACATACTGGCAAGGATGTGAAGCAGGTGCGGGAGGATTCGGAAAGGGATCGCTGGATGAACGCACAGGAAGCGCTTGATTATGGTATTATCGATGCCATTTTCGAAAAACGTCCCCTGCCTGAAAAGAAGGACTAACCCGAACAATGTTATCATGAGCGATCAGACCGAACTCTTTAATCTGGAAAAAACATATAACCATCACGACGTCGAAGATTGGTGGAGAAGTTCGCACTGGGAAGCGATAGGGAGCTTCCATGCCGAAAGCTCCCGTGTGCTCGAAGGGGGAAAAGAGCCCTATACCGTTCTTATGCCTCCGCCCAATGTAACAGGCAGTCTTACGTTGGGCCATGTGCTGAACCATACGCTGCAGGATATTTTTATTCGTTACAGTCGAATGACAGGCAAAGAGGCATTGTGGCTTCCAGGCACAGATCATGCAGGTATTGCGACACAGACGGTAGTGGAGCGAAAGCTGAAAAAAGAGGGAATAACCCGCCACGATCTCGGACGCAAAGAGTTTCTTGATCACGTCTGGCAGTGGAGGGAGGAGTATGGAGGTCTTATTCTCAGGCAGCTTCGCCGTCTCGGCATCTCCTGTGACTGGCGGCGCAACCTCTTCACCATGGATGAAACCGCATCCAAAGCGGTTGTCAATGCCTTTATTACCCTCTATCGTGACGGCTTGATCTACCGGGGTACACGCATTATCAACTGGTGTCCGGTGTCACAGACAGCGCTTTCCGATGAAGAGGTGATCATGAAGCCCCGCAAGGACAAACTTGTCTACTTGCAGTATACTCTTGTCGGTCATCCCGGTGAATATATCACCATTGCAACTGTTAGACCTGAAACCATTCTGGCCGATGTTGCCATTGCCGTTAACCCTGGGGATTCTCGTTACTTTCACCTGATTGGTGAGCTTGCGGTTGTGCCGGTGTCAGGAAGGCATATCCCCATTATTGCTGATGACTATGTTGATATTGAGTTCGGTACTGGTGCACTGAAAATCACTCCTGCACATGATGCCAACGACTATGCCGTTGCCCTGCGTCATAATCTTCCGATTCTTTCTGTTGTCGGAAAAGATGGCAGAATGACTGATGAGTTTGGTTATGGCGGTATGGACCGTTTTGATGCCCGTGAAAAAATTCTCAAGGATCTCGATGAGCTTGGTAATCTTGTCAGTGTTGAAGAGTATGAGCATAATGTTGGCTATTCCGAGCGAGCAGACGTGGTTGTAGAGCCCTATCTTTCCGAGCAGTGGTTTGTCAGGATGAAGCCTCTTGCGGAGAGGGCGCTTCAGGTTGTCAATGAAGGCGAAATCCGTTTTCATCCCCAGCACTGGATTAATACCTACCGCCACTGGATGGAGAACATTCAGGACTGGTGTATCTCTCGCCAGCTCTGGTGGGGGCATCGCATCCCGGCATGGTATGACACTGAAGGCAGGGTGTGGGTTGCTGCCACCTTTCAGGAGGCATGTCATCTTGCTGGTACCGACAAGCTTGTGCAGGATGATGATGTGCTTGATACCTGGTTCTCTTCGTGGCTCTGGCCGCTGACAACGCTTGGCTGGACAGATAAACAGAGTGTCAATGACAATCTCAAAGCATTTTATCCGACCAATACACTGGTCACCGGACCGGATATCATATTTTTCTGGGTAGCCAGAATGATCATGGCAGGGCTCTATTTTAAGGGCGAGGTTCCCTTCCGTGACGTCTATTTTACCAGCATTATCCGTGACATGAAGGGGCGCAAGCTGTCAAAGTCCCTCGGTAATTCTCCAGACCCGATCAAGGTGATGGATACTTACGGTACCGATGCCCTGCGTTTCACCATCATCTATATTGCACCTCTTGGTCAGGATGTCCTGTTCGGGGAGGAGAAGTGCGAGCTGGGGCGGAATTTTGCAACGAAAATATGGAATGCTTCACGCCTGGTTTTCATGCAGCGCGAGAAGTATTTCAGTGATCAGGAAGAGTTTGCCGCCGTTTATCGTGACTTCAATCCGCGTTCCGGGAGTTTTAATCTTGCAGAGCAGTGGCTTCTTGCCGGATTCAACGGGATGCTTGAGCGTTATCATAACGCCTTCAGCCAGTTCAGGGTTAATGACATTGTCAGGCTTCTGCATGACTTTTTCTGGAGAGATTACTGCGACTGGTATCTGGAAGCGCTGAAGGTCAAGCTTTCAGGATCGCTGACAAGAGAAGAGGCACAGGTGTCGGTTTGCCTTGCGGTATATGTGCTTGAGGGTACCCTGAAAGCGTTGCATCCGGTGATGCCGTTCATTACTGATGAGATATGGCATCATGTTCTGCCGCGTTCCTCTGATGAAAGTATTGCCCTGTCACCGATGCCTCTTGCCGATGCTGAACTCTCGGGTATCGATGTGCGCGGGTTTGCTCTGATACAGAAGCTGATCACTGAGGTCAGAAGTCTGCGTTCATTGTTTGGTGTTTCTCACAGCAGTCAGGCAGAGATTCTTCTCCGGCCGGCTAATGATGGCGATCGTCTGGTGCTTGCAGCGAATCTTCCTCTTGTGGCCGCACTTGGTCAATGTACCCCGAAACTTATGGTCGACAGAGAGCGCCCGCGTCATGCGGCAGGATCGGTGGTTGAAGGAAATGAACTATTTGTACTGCTTGAGGGGTTGATATCATTTGAAAAGGAGCAGGTTCGTCTTCAGAAAGAGATAGACAATGTTTCATCCTATGTTGTGTCTGTTCGAAGAAAGCTTTCAAACCGTGGCTTTGTGGATAATGCACCTGCGGATGTCGTTGCAAAAGAGAGTGAAAAGCTCCGGGAGGCAGAGGATAATCTCGAAAAACTCAAGAGTAATTTTGCTGTTCTGAGCGATTGATGGTGACCCGAATTTCGGTTTGTATTTGCGGTTAAGGAAGAGAGTGTGATCTTTTTATTAGGTTTAATGCGCAAAAAGCTGTATTTACCGACTTTTCTGGTTTATCAAGACAAATCGGTAGGGGTAGTTTAACTTGCTGAAGTTCTCAAGGAGAGTTCTATATGAGGCAACTCAAAATAAGCAAACAGATAACCAATCGCGAAAGCCTTTCTCTTGATCGTTACCTCCAGGAGATAGGAAAATATGATCTTTTGACTGCAGAAGATGAGGTTCGGCTGACCAAGGCGATAAAAGAGGGCTTTGATATGCCGGTCGATACGACCGAATACAAGAGGGCAAAACGTGCTCTTGACAAACTTATCAAAGGCAACCTGCGATTTGTTGTTTCGGTGGCCAAGCAGTACCAGAACCAGGGCCTCACCCTCGGTGATCTGATTAATGAAGGGAATCTCGGTCTTATCAAAGCGGCAAAGCGCTTCGATGAAACCCGTGGATTCAAGTTTATCTCTTATGCGGTATGGTGGATCAGGCAGTCAATTCTCCAAGCATTGGCTGAGCAGTCGAGAATTGTCAGGCTTCCCCTGAACCGGGTAGGTACCCTCAACAAAATCAGCAAGGCTTACAGTCAGCTTGAACAGGAATTTGAACGCGATCCCAATACCAGGGAGCTTGCAACCCTGCTTGAAATGGATTCACAGGACGTTGCCGACACGCTGAAAATTGCAGGGCGGCATGTATCGGTTGATGCACCATTTGCCCAAGGCGACGATAACCGTCTGCTTGATGTTCTGCAGAATGATGGTCATCTGCCCGATTATGGTCTTAATCGTGATTCGCTCACCCTTGAGGTCGAACGCTCTCTTTCCGTCCTTGCACCTCGAGAAGCCGATGTTATCAAGTCTTATTTCGGGATTGGCATGGATAATCCGCTTACGCTTGAAGAGATCGGAGAGAAATTCCGTTTGACACGGGAGCGTGTCCGGCAGATCAAGGAAAAAGCGATACGGAGACTGCGTCAGTCGGCATACAGCAAAATTTTAAAAGAGTATATCGGTAGTTGACGGCTTTTTCAGAATTATCTTTTGCTAACGATGACGACGTGAAGTGGGGAGGGCTGGCAAACATTTTTTGCCCGTCCTCCCTCCTTCGTTTAAAGACCAAGCACCTCTGCCGCATTTCGAAGGGTCGAACTCAGTCAATAGAAGTTTTATAAATCACATAGCCGATGCCGAGAAAGAGCAGATTCGGCAGCCATGCGGCGAGCATAGGGTGTATAAGTCCCTGATACCCGGCAATCGCAATGGTTTTCTGCAGTCCGAGATAGAGGAACCCTGCAAACAATGTGATGGCAATTTCAGAAGCAAGACCTCCGCGCTTTTTCTTGGCGGAGAGTGGTACGCCGATGAGAATGATGATGAGCGAGGCGAATGGCATTGCGATTTTGTTATGGAATTTTACCATAGAGCGCTCAAGACCTGAAAAACCTGCTTTCTGTTTTTCTGAAAGATATCGGTAATGGCGGCTGATATTCATTTCGTCCGGTTGCAGATTGAGCTCTGCAAGTGTGTGCGGTGACAGTGCCAGTTTTACCGGTTTCAACGGTACGAGGCTGAAAATCTCCTGTTCTCCGTTAAAAAAACGGGTTGAAACATTCTGCATGATCCACTCTTTGTGTACCGGGTCATAGTGCATTGAATCAGCATCCATTCGTGATCTGAGCCGGGAGCCGATGAACTCCTCTATTGAAACAGCGCTGAGGTTTGACTGGTCAGGATCAAGGCTGCCTATCGAGACAATACGGGCACCTGGTTCAAGAAGATGAATATTGCTGTTTTCTTGCGGTCGGGAGTTTTTTTTGCCGAAATAATGCTGTTCAAAGGAGTGCGCTTTGGCAAATGCAGCAGGAGCTATCCACCACGCATTGGCAAGATTTATCAGAAGAATGAGGATGCCCCCGATAAAAAAAGGGTTCAGCAGTTGGCGCATACTGACACCGGCCGATCGTATTGCCGGAAGTTCGCTTGAAAAAGAAAGTCTTCCCGAGACAAGCATCGATGAAAGCAGTGCACTGACCGGGGATGTTACCAGAAAAGTGGAAGGTATCGAGAGAAGATAATAATGGCAGATATCCCACAGGCCAAGTTTGTTGTCCATGAAGTCATCAAGTTTTTCAACCATGTTGATGAGCATGAACAGGCAAACAAAGACGATCGAGCTAAAAATAAAAGCTTTAGCAAACTGCCTGAATATGTACTTGTCAAGAATTTTCATAGTAACAATTCAGGCAGACAGGTAACCTTGCGTGAGTTTAATAGCCGAAAATATCATCAACCTTCAGCTCCTTAACGGTTCCGTATTTCCGCAGGGTTTCCATATCAAGATTTTCTTTTTTGCCCAGTACCAGCATAACATGTTTTTTGTAGCTGAAATGCTTGCTGTGGAATTTTTCGATATCGCTGAGGCTCATACGTGCCGTATCATGATAAATTTCTTTTCTGATATCATTGTCTTGTCCAAGTCTGACGGCCTCTTCGTAATTGAAGAGTATCTCCGTTTTTGTCACCCGTTCGGTTGAAATTTTCTGTTTGATGCCGTTTTGCGCTGTAGCAAACAGTTTTGGTGACATTGGCAGCTCTTTTATCAGGTGGCTGATTCCTTCAAGCGCTTCGGGAAGCTTGTCAGCCTGGGTGCCGATATAACTGATAATATAATTGTGTTCTCTCTTTTGTTTTGGGGTTTTGTATACCGAAAATACAGAATATGCCAGAGCTTTGGCTTCCCGCAGTTCCTGGAAAACCACCGATGACATCCCTCCACCATAATATTCATTGAAGAGGGTTGCTATGGGTACGATAGATGGATTGTACAGTTCGTCTCTCGTCAGCAGAATGACCTCGGCCTGTGTCATATCGTAATCGACGAAATAGACAAGATTATCTGCCGGTTCCAGATCCTTGAACGGATCGTTTATTGGTGGGGGTTGCAACGATTCAGGATAATGCCGAACCGAACGAAGTTCACCGAGCACCTCCTGCGAAGAGTCCGGGCCGTAGTAGAGTACCCGATGTTTGTATTGCAAGAGCATTCGCAGCTCATCAAGAAGCTCCATCGAGGTGACTTTTTCAAGCTCACTGTTACTGAGTACGTTGGTGAACGGCGAGAGAAACCCGTATTTGCCGTAACTCGTCATGGCCTCAAAAAGTATCTTTTTCTTGGACAGCTTTTCATCTGCGCGCTCTTTCATCACGCCGGCTTTAAGATTTTCAAGTGCCTCTTCATCAGGTCGGGCATCAACGAGAAGTTTTTCAAGCAGCCGAATTGCTGCTGCAGAATTTTTCTGAAGTCCGGAAAGTTTCAGGTAAACATAATTGTCGGCGGTAAATGCTGAAAAGCTTGAGCCGATTTTATAGAGTTCCTGGCTGAACTCTTTGGGGGTGAGGTCTGATGTACCAAGATAGGAGAGGTAATCGAGCGCAAGATCGATTTTTTTGCTGTTATTTTTTCCGATATCAAAGACATAAAAGAGTGAGTAGAGCTCGTTTTCCCTGTTTTGCACATAATGCAGCTTAACAGAAGGGTTGACATCAAAAAAACCGATATCCTTTTTATAATCAAGAAAAGATGGCTTGTTTTCCTTAGATTTACGGGCAAGGAGTTTTTCTGCAAAAGGTGACGAGGTATCCCGATTTACCGTAAGAGGGGTGATCGGTGGCTTCTGGATTTTCACTTCACTTTTTGGTGTGCCGTGCTCTTTGTAGACTGCTACATAATTCGATTTGTAATGCTTCCGGGCAAACGCAATAATATCTTCTTTTGTAATTTTCTGGAGACGCTCGATCTGGCTGACGTGCTCTGACCAGGGCATTCCCCAAACGAACGCATCAACATAAGCCTCAACTCTTCCATGGTTGGTTTCATAGAGTTTAAGCTGCTCGATTTTCAGGTCATTGATTGCCGCTTCAAGCAGCCAGTCAGGAAACTGTCCCTCTTTGAGAAGTTCAATCTGGCTGAGCAGCTTTTCCTTTACTTCGTCCAGACTTTGACCTTCTCTCGGTTTTCCACTTAAAATATGGGTGGAGTAGTCTTTCATCATAATCAGCATCGAACCGGCATCAAGTACTTTCTGTTGCTGGTTCAGGTTAAGGTCAATCAGACCGGCTGTCTGGTTGAACAAAACCTTGTCAAGCAGGGTCAGGTAATCGGTATCGGAGCTGTTGACCCCATTGAACCGGTATCCAATGACCAGCTCTTCAGATTCAGGTCCCTTGACCTTGATGACCGAGGGTTTCGTGATATTCTCTTCAACAGCAGGCGTAAAGGGATGTACCTCTTTGGCTTGCAGCACTGAAAACTTTTCGTCAATCAGTTTGATCGTCGTTTCAGGATCAAAATCGCCAGCGATACAGAGGGCCATATTGTTCGGCACATAATGGGTGCGGTAGTAATCGACAACATTTTTGATCGAGGGGTTTTTCAGGTGCTCGGCCTTGCCGATGGTGGTCTGGGTCCCGTAGGTGTGTTTTTTAAAAAGTTCGGCAAAAAGATTTTCCCATATCTTGCGGCTGTCACTGTCCATGGTCATGTTTTTCTCTTCATAGACTGTTTCAAGTTCGGTATGAAAAAGTCTCATGACTGGATTGCGGAACCGTTCTGCCTCAATGGTCAGCCACTGGTCAAATTTGTTTGACGGAATATCATTGACATAGACGGTCTGTTCGACCCAGGTGTAGGCATTGGTGCCCTGCGCGCCTATCGAGCTGAGCAATTTGTCATACTCATTGGGTACGGTATAGCCTGCGGCAACATTGGAGAGTGAGTCGATCTTCTTGTAGATGGTCGCCCTCTTCTCAATATTCGCAGTTGAACGGTACTGTTCGTAGAGTTCAGTAATCTTTTCAAGCTCGACATGCTCCTTTTCATAGTCAAGCGAGCCAAGGGAATCAGTTCCCTTGAAGAGCATGTGCTCAAGATAGTGCGCAAGACCGGTTGTCTCTGCCGGGTCATTTTTGCTGCCAGCCCGAACAGCAATAGAGGTGTAGATTCTTGGCTCGTCATGGTAGGGGCTCATGTAGACGGTCAGCCCGTTTTTAAGCGTATAAATTCTAGTGTGGAGGGAATCTCCAGGAACTGTGGTGTATGGGTAAGATTTGACTTCTTTTATCATGGGTATACAGGAAATTAAATGCAGAAAAAGTGTCACTATGATGAACATTGGGACACTGCGCTTCATACATGGTTGAAAATGATCCGGCATCAAAAAAAGATAATAATGGGATTAAAAGCAGATAATTGCAACCGCCATAAATGACTTTTGTTCCAAAATAAGGAATTCATCCAGGCTGACGCTCTCAGAATCCGACCAATCTCATCATATTCTATCACAGGATGTGATCATCCATAGGCAAAACTCAATTGTACCTAATCTTACATATATTCTTGTCGAAGAACTAACAAAGAGCTTTAATAGTTCTTTGTAGAAGCTTGGGTCTAAGGTGGATGCACGAGATGTGCTGTGAAAATGTCAAAAGAGGAGCGTTGTTTATGCGAGAGAGCGAGGGCGGAACATATCGGCTTGTCAGTCCTTATCGTCCGGCTGGTGACCAGCCGAAAGCCATTGAGGAGCTCTGTGCGGGTGTACTGTCAGGGAATCCTTATCAGACGTTGCTTGGGGTGACCGGTTCCGGAAAAACTTTTACCGTTTCTAATGTCATTACCCGTGTCAATAAACCCGTGCTGGTGATGAGCCATAACAAGACTCTTGCTGCACAGCTTTATGGTGAACTCAAGCAGTTTTTTCCTGATAATGCGGTTGAGTATTTTATCAGCTACTACGATTTTTACCAGCCTGAAGCTTATCTCCCGGCTCTTGACAAATATATCGCGAAGGATCTGCGTATCAACGACGAGATTGAACGGCTTCGGCTGAAGGCCACCAGTGCCTTGCTGAGCGGCAGGAAGGATGTTATTGTGGTGAGTTCAGTCAGTTGTATTTACGGGCTGGGTTCTCCTGAAGACTGGAAAGCGCAGATTATTGAACTGCGTTCCGGGATGGAAAAAGATCGGGATCTCTTTCTGAAAGAGCTGATTGCCCTCCATTATATTCGTGACGATGTTCAGCCTGCTTCTGGTAAGTTCCGGGTAAGGGGAGACATTATCGATCTTGTGCCTGCACATGAAGAGCTTGCTCTCAGAATTGAGTTTTTTGGCTCCGGGATTGAAAGCATTCAGGCCTTTGATATTCATAGTGGAGAGGTGCTCGGTGTTGATGATTACGCCTTCATCTATCCAGCCCGGCAGTTTGTTGCTGATGAGGATAAGCTTAAAGTTGCCATGCTTTCTATTGAAAACGAGCTTGCAGAGAGATTGAACTTTTTTCGTTCAGAAAACCGCTTTCTCGAAGCTCGCAGGATAGAAGAGCGCACCCGTTACGATCTTGAGATGATGAAAGAGCTTGGCTACTGCTCCGGCATTGAGAATTACTCACGTCATCTTTCAGGACGTCCTGCAGGCGAGCGGCCATGCTGTCTTCTTGACTATTTTCCTGATGACTATCTTGTGGTGATTGACGAATCGCATGTGACACTTCCGCAGATACGCGGCATGTTCGGAGGTGACCGTTCACGGAAAACTATTCTGGTCGAGCATGGTTTCAGGCTTCCGTCAGCTCTCGACAACCGTCCGTTGCGTTTCGAAGAGTTTGAGGAGATGGCGCCCCAGGTTATATGTGTCAGCGCCACTCCCGGTGATCACGAACTGCTCCGCTCTGGCGGTGTGGTCGTTGAGCTGCTTGTTCGTCCTACCGGTCTGCTTGACCCTCCGGTGGAGGTACGTCCGGTCAAAGGGCAAATTGACAACCTCTTGGCAGAAATCCGCGTCCATACAGCCAAAGGCCATAAGGTGCTTGTGATGACCCTGACCAAAAGGATGTCAGAAGACCTGCACGACTTTTTCAGAAAAACTGGTATCCGTTCGCGATATCTGCATTCAGAGATCAAGAGTCTGGAGCGGATGCAGATTCTCAGGGAGCTCAGGACTGGAGATATTGATGTTCTTGTCGGGGTAAACCTCCTGCGTGAAGGTCTCGATCTTCCGGAAGTTTCTCTCGTTGCTATTCTTGATGCTGACAAGGAGGGTTTTTTACGCAACACCCGTTCGTTGATGCAGATTGCCGGTCGAGCCGCCCGCAATCTCGACGGTTTTGTGGTGCTCTATGCCGATGTGATTACCCGATCCATTCGTGATGTGCTTGATGAAACAGCAAGGCGTCGTACCATCCAGCAGCAATACAACGAAGAACATGGCATTACACCACGTTCAATCATAAAGTCGGTTGACCAGATTCTCGATACCACAGGGGTTGCTGATGCCGAGGAACGTTACAGAAGAAGGCGTTTTGGTCTTGAGCCAAAACCGGAAAGGGTACTTGCCGGTCTGATTGATACGCTGACCCCCGAGGCTGGGTATGCAATGGTTGCAGAACTCCGGCTTGAAATGCAGGAGGCGGCAGTCCAGATGGAGTATGAAAAAGCTGCATATCTTCGTGATGAGATCACCAGGCTTGAACAGGCCCTGCAACGGCAGCCATCCGGGGGGTGATTTTGTCTGCTGTTTGTTTATAAGTTGGGGAGAACATTATATATTAAGGGTCATTTTCCTCCCTTATTTGCTATGCCATTCACTACAGTTTGTCTGAAATGTTAGCCCAGATTGAAAAAGGTCATTACAATAAGCTCCACGAGATTCTCCAGCTCTCACGCAAAAATCTCAAAAATTTTGATGAATCGCTGATTCAGCGGGCTTTTTTTATGTGCTACCGGGCTCATGAGGGAGAAAAGAGGGCTTCAGGTGAGCCGTTTTTCTACCATCCGGTCGAAGTTGCCACCATTTTGCTCAATGAACTTCCCCTTGATGGCGTTTCTGTTGCGGCGGCACTTTTACATGATGTAATTGAGGATAGTGGCTATACTTATGAAGACATTGTCGCCGAACTGGGGGTTGAAGTAGCTGATATTGTTGAAGGGCTCACCAAGATCTCCGGAATCATGATCAACCGTGAGAATACCCAGGCGGAAGGTTTTCGTAAAATGCTGCTCTCGATGGTCAAGGATATCAGGGTTATTCTCATCAAGTTCTGCGACCGTCTGCACAACATGAGGACGCTTGAGTCGCTCCCGGAGCACCGCCGTCTGAAGATTGCTCTTGAGACTCGGGATATATACGCTCCTCTTGCACATCGGTTTGGCCTTGGAAAAATGAAGGTTGAATTCGAAAACCTTGCACTCAAGTTTATCGATCCGGAGATGTACGATTTTCTGCAGCAGAAAATTCGTATTGGCAAGGGAGATCGGGTCAACTACCTCAACAAAATGATTGAGCCTATCAAGGCTGATCTTGAACAGCAAGGGTTCAAGGTTGAGGTGCAGGGACGGGCAAAGCATCTTTTTTCGATATACAACAAGATGCGCAACAAGAACAAGAGCTTTGAGGATATTCACGATCTTTACGGTATCAGAGTGATTATTGATACGGAGCGTATTGCAGAATGCTTTTCAGTCTACGGGTTTATCACACAGAAATATCCCCCGGTTCCACAGTACTTCAAGGATTATATTTCAATACCCAAGCATAATGGATATCAGTCACTGCATTCTGCCATTATCGGCCCGAGGGGCCATATGGTTGAACTGCAGATTCGTACCATGCGCATGCATGAGTTTGCTGAGCTTGGTGTAGCTGCCCATTGGCGATACAAGGAAAAAATTTCAAGGGATGATGCAAACATTGATTCTTTTCTTCGCTGGGCGAGAGAGTTGATCAAGGATGCAGACTCTGCAGCCGCATTTATGGAGGGGTTCAAGCTTAACCTCTATCATGACGAGATCTACGTTTTCACTCCAAAAGGAGATATGAAAACCATGCCGGCAGGTGCCACGCCGATAGATTTTGCTTATGCTATTCATACTGAGGTTGGCAACGGCTGTATCGGGGCCAAGGTTAACGGCAAGATTGTCCGTCTGAACGCACAACTTAAGTCCGGTGACCGGGTCGAGATCATTACCTCAAAAAATCAGAAGCCGAAATCTGACTGGCTTAAAATAGTAGTAACACAGCGAGCCAAGCTTAAAATTCGATCGGCCATCAATGAGGATCGGCGCCTGCAGGTCGAAAAAGGGCGAGGTATATGGGAAAAGCTGCTTACTGGCACTAAAAAGCTTCTTTCGGATAGCGAAATTATCCAGCAGGTTAAAAAGTATGGCCTGAAAACTCCGGCAGATTTCTTCAGTGCTCTTGCAAGCCAGCAGATCAATGGAGAAGAGGTTATTGAGCGGGTTACAAGTTCTAAAAAGGAGGGACAAGCAGCGAAAAGCATCAGTGATGAAGCTCGTGAGGTTGAAGAGTACCTTCAGATGGCAAGGCAGGAGCAGGAACAGCAGCAGCAGGGAATGCCTGTAAAAAAGGACGAGGTAATTATTGCCGGTATGAGTAATATTGCCTATTCTTATGCGAAATGCTGTCAGCCTGTTCCCGGTGATGATGTGCTCGGTTTTGTTTCAGCAGATGGTGTCGTTAAAATTCACCGCAAGAATTGCATTAATGTCAGTAATGAGAACCTTCTGAAAAGTGAGCGGGTTGTCTCGGTCTCATGGAACCGGAAAGTTGAGACCGATTTTCTGGCAGGTATAAAAATTGTTGGTGAAGATCGTCTTGGAATCATGAATCAGCTTACGACGGTTATCTCCAAATTTGATACCAATATCCGCAGCATTTCGTTAAACGCCCGTGACGGGATGTTTGTCGGCACCATGATGGTCTATGTTCGCAATTCCGAGAAGTTGAGCACTCTCATGGACAAGCTGAAAAAAGTTCCGGGGATTTTTACGGTTGAACGACTTATAAGCTGAGAAGTGTACACCTTGGGAAAGGTGTGTTCTCATCAAGTTTTTTTCCCCGGGTACGGATGAGCGTCATATTGGTAAAAGATGGCGCGAAAAGTGAAAAAAATGAATTTTCTTTAAATAATTATGCAATCCAACAGTAAGGAGACAATTATGAAATATTCAATAGCAAGATTTCTTGCGTTTATTCTTTTTTTCAGCACCCTGTATGGGTGCGGATACAACAGCATTCAGCAGAATGAAGAGTCGGTAAACCGTTCATGGGGCGATCTTGAGTCACAGTTGCAGCGGCGGGCCGATCTTGTTCCTAATCTTGTGGCAACCGTCAAGGGCGCGGCAAACTTTGAAAAGGAGACATTGACGGCGGTGGTGGAAGCAAGGGCAAAAGCCACCTCTATACAACTTACTCCAGCCATGCTCAGCGACCCAGCGGCTATGGCAAAATTCGGCAGTGCCCAGGGAGGTCTTTCCTCAAGCCTCTCGCGCCTGATGGTGGCGGTAGAGCGCTATCCGGAACTGAAGGCCAACCAGAACTTTCGCGATCTTCAGAATCAGCTTGAAGGAACTGAAAATCGTATCAGCGTGGCCCGCCAGCGGTATAATGGTGCTGTAGAGACCTTCAACTTTTCAATCAGACAATTTCCGAACTCCATGACCAACAGCCTTCTGCTGAAACTGAAAGCCAAAGAGTATTTCAAGGCAGATGAAGCTGCCAAAGCAGTGCCTTCGGTTAAATTCTGACAGAGAAAATTGTTATGAAATTATTGACAACATCCGGGTTGAGGCTCAGGCTCTTTCTGTTGGTAGCCCTGCTGCAGTTGGTATCGTTCAGCAGTCTCATGGCAATCCCTGTGCCAGCACTTTCAGGAAGGGTCAACGATTATGCCTCCATGATATCTGCGCCGGTAAGGGCAGATATTGAATCAAAACTTCAGCAGTTTGAAGCTGCTGAGTCAACACAGATTGTAATTCTTACTGTACCCTCGCTTCAAGGCGACCCTGTTGAAGATTTTTCGATACGAGTGGCTGATGCATGGAAAATAGGTCATAAAGGCTCCGACAATGGTGTGCTGCTCATTGTTTCAAGGGACGACCATAAAGTGCGCATTGAGGTTGGCTATGGCCTTGAAGGCAAGCTGACCGATCTTCTGGCAGGACGAATTATCAACGACGAGATTGTTCCCGCCTTTAAGGCTGGCAAGTTTGATGAGGGTTTCACCATAGGGGTTTCATCACTTATAGCGGCAGTCCATGGAGAGTACAAGGGAGTGCCCCAGGTCAAACGAAATGGTGGCAAGCCCTCATTTCCCCTCCTAACTATTATTCTGCTGGTGATCTATTTTATAAGTCAGATTTTCCGGGGTCACCGGGGCGGAGGCATGATGGCTAATGGCGGTCTTGGAGGAGGATTTTATGGTGGCAGCAGCTTCGGCGGCGGCGGGAGCGGTGGGGGCTTCGGTGGAGGCGGCGGTGGTTTTGGCGGCGGCGGAGCTTCAGGGAATTGGTAAAAGCCTAATAAAAATGAGGTGAAGATGAGCGATTCTGCAGAAAAATTTCTTACAGCGGCGGAACGGATTCAGATTGAAGCGCGTATCGCGGAGGCTGAAAAACGCACCTCGGGAGAAATCGTTGTCATGGTGGTTCCGTCCAGTTACCATTATCCCCTTGCAAGCATGCTCGGGAGTTCGCTTCTGGCGATACTTCTTGGTATTGCAGCCTCGCTTCTTTTCGGAAAAGAAAATATGTGGTTCTTTCTTGCTGTGTTTGGTCTGTTGTTCATGGTGTTCCATGAATTAATTAAACGAGTTAATATCATTAAACGACTTTTTGTCACAGCGTCAGACATGAAGGGAGAGGTTGAGGAGGCGGCTATTCAATCGTTTTATCAAAGGGAAATCAATCACACCGTTGACCATACCGGGCTCCTTATTTACATCTCTCTTTTTGAGCGCAAAGTCCGTGTGGTTGCCGATCAAGGCATTAGCTCGAAAGTTGCCCAGGAGATCTGGCAGGAAATCGTCAATACTATTGTTCGTGGTATTCTCGGAAAAGAGCATGGCAGGGCAATTGCTGCTGCGGTTGATCAATGTGCAGACATACTTGCCAGCCATTTTCCGGTGAAAGCTGATAATTACAATGAACTGGCGAATGAGGTTATTTTTGGCAGGTGAAAGTGAAAAAATCATTTTGATTTTCCGGTTTAAATGTTTTTTTACAGTCAGTTGTAACTTCGCTCAATAACTTTTGGAATAGGGCCGTTATGAAAAAAACAGCATTATACTCTTGGCATGAAAAGGCCGGAGCTAAAATTATCGACTTTGGCGGCTACCTTATGCCGGTTCAGTATACGGGAATTATCGCCGAGCATAATGCTGTGCGGAATGCCGCAGGACTGTTTGATGTGTCGCACATGGGCAACTTTTATGTCAGGGGACGTCTTGCCAAAGATTTTCTACAGCTCATGACGACCAACGACCTCAATAAGGCCCAGGACGGTCAGGCGCAGTACAATCTCATGCTCTATCCAAATGGGGGGATTGTCGATGATCTGATTATCTACCGCATGGATAGTGAGACTTTTTTTCTTATTGTCAATGCAAGCAATGCTCAGAAAGATTTTGAATGGTTGCAGCAGCATATCGGAGCTTTTGAATGGGTTGAGCTTGAGGATCACACTGATCGTCTTTCACTGATTGCCCTGCAAGGTCCCCTTGCCATGACTATTATCTCCAGTGTTTTTCCTGCAGTTGACGTTAATGCGCTTGGCTCATTTCAGTTCTGCAGGTCTCTTTTTCAGGGGTCAGACGTTATCATTGCCCGAACAGGCTATACCGGCGAAAAGGGTGTTGAACTATGTTTACCCAATGAGGTTGCACTGCCGCTATGGGATGCACTGTTTGAAGCTGGCCGGGAGTACGGAATTCAGCCAATTGGGCTGGGCGCGCGCGACACCCTCCGGCTTGAGATGGGATACTCACTTTATGGTCATGAGATTGATCAGGATACCAATCCGCTTGAAGCACGACTGAAGTGGGTGGTAAAGCTGAATAAAGGTCATTTTATCGGCAAGGAAGCCTGCCAGCAGGTTGAGCTTGATTTGCAAAGGGGAGTTGCTGGTTTTATTCTTGATGGCAGGGTCCTTCCGCGCCAGCATTTCAAGGTTTATAATACCGATCATCAGGAGATCGGATGGGTATGCAGCGGTACTCTTTCGCCCACATTACAGCAACCTGTCGGTACCTGCAATATCGTGCGTGAATATATCGAACCAGGTACCCCGATTCTGGTTGAGGTTCGAGGAGGTTTTCATACTGGAGTGATAACTACTCTGCCGTTTGTTACAACGTCTTTGGGCTGACAGCAACAAGGAATTAACGAGTGACTGTTCGGTGAAGATGAAAAAAGAGAGTAAAGGCTCCTTGGCAAGGGCGCTTGACATGAAGGTGCTGAAAAAAGAGTTGATAGGCATTATGCTTATGCTGGGTTCTCTTTTTCTGGTCAGTGCCATCCTGAGTTTCAATCCTGAAGATGAAGCAAGTTACGGCGCTCTTGCCTGGTACGATATTTTCAGTAATGCTGCAAGGGATGCTGCAGAAAGCATTCACAATCCGTTCGGACTCTTTGGCGCAAGGCTTTCGACCTTTTTTATCCGTGCCGTTTTTGGCTATCCCGCAATTTTTCCGATTTTCTCATTTTTTTTATGGGGAATCTCGCTCGTGCGCTCAAAAAGTCTTAAACCGGCCCTGCTTTTTTTTCTGTACAGTCTCCTCATTTCAATAGATGTTGCGGCTATGTTTGGTCTGACCTCTGCACCATTCAGTGATGTTATGGCCGGGGCAATCGGAAGAATGCTTGCAGCATTGTTGTCCACAGTTATCGGGTTTTCCGGTGCGTGGATTCTTCTTGGCGTTATAGCTGTAGTGTTGACCTTTTATATGGGACGGGGAATGCTCGCAAGCTTCATGCGATCAATAATGGTTGTCCAGAAGAGTATCGGAAAGCTGGTTGCTGATTTCAGGGCAAAACATGAAGAGAATCGAAAAAAAAAAGTCGAACAGCAAGCGTTGAAAGAGAAAAAAAAACTGAGGGTTGAAGGTAGAGAACGGGTGCCGAAGCCGCATTCATTGAAATTCGATCAGCAGGTTTCATCAGCATCCCCTCTGGAAGATCAGTTTTTACCGTCAGACATTGATGTGCTGGAACTCTCAACCGACAAGCTCACTGGTCTGGCGCAAATGTCGAATGTTCCCGGAGAACCTGAAATGATTATTCATACGGGTGTTCGTGAGAAAGAGGCAGATCTTGATGAGCGAAAGCTTAAAGTACAGACCAAGGACAGAGAGGCTTACCGTTTTCCTTCAATTGACCTTTTGGAAAAGGTGCCTGATGATGACGATCAGATAGATGAACAACATCTTTCTGAAAGTAAACGCAAACTGCTTGAAAAACTCAAGATCTACAAGATCGAGGTAAAGAGAATTTCTACGACGGTCGGACCCCGCGTGACCTTGTTTGAACTTGAGCTTGAGCCGGATGTAAAGGTGAGCAGGGTTAAATCTCTTGAAAATGATCTTGCCATGGCTCTCTCTGCCAGGGGCATCCGGATTATAGCGCCTATTCCCGGAAAAAATGCGGTTGGAGTGGAAATACCGAACAGCAAACCGAAAACCGTCTGGTTGCGATCGGTGCTTCAAGTTGAAAAATTCAAGAACAGCACCATGATTTTGCCGATAGTACTTGGTAAAACCATAGCGAACGAAGTCTATATTGCCGATCTGGCCACGATGCCGCATTTGCTGATTGCCGGCGCTACTGGTGCAGGAAAGTCGGTTTGCATCAACGTTATCATCTCAAGCCTCCTCTATGCGTGCAGCCCCGACAAGGTGAAGTTTGTGATGATTGATCCAAAAAGGGTTGAGCTTTTTCAGTATCAGCATCTAAAAAACCATTTTCTCATGCGTTTTCCGGGTATTGAAGAACAGATTATCACCGACCCCCAGAAAGCAGTCTATGCACTGAGGTGCGTTGTCAAGGAGATGGAGCTTCGTTATGAAACGCTTGAAAAAGCAGGAGTTCGTAATATCGGGGATCATAACCGCCGGTTTCCTGACGAGGCACTCCCTTACCTTGTTGTGGTTATTGATGAACTTGCCGATCTCATGATTACAGCAGGAAGAGAGGTTGAAGAGCCGATCATCAGGATTGCCCAGCTTGCCCGAGCAGTCGGAATTCACCTGATTGTTGCGACCCAGCGTCCTTCGGTCGATGTCATTACCGGCATTATCAAGGCGAACTTTCCTGCCCGTATTGCATTTCAGGTTGCAAGCAGGGTCGATTCACGTACCATTCTTGATGGTTCCGGCGCAGAGCAGCTTCTCGGTAACGGTGACATGCTCTATCAGCCATCCAACCAGCCCAAGTCGATGCGTATCCAGGGGCCTTATGTCTCTTCGGGTGAAGTTGAAGAGATTACCTCCTTTATTGGTTCCCAGCATGCCCTGAAGAATATCTACGTGCTTCCCGCACCGGATGCACAGAAAAACAACGGAATGCAGGCGTCGAGCTCTCAGGAAAGAGAGTGTCGTGACAGTATGTTCGAGGAAGCAGCAAGACTTGTAGTGACGCATCAGCAGGCCAGTGTTTCGCTGCTGCAACGGCGACTGCGGCTGGGATTCAGCCGTGCCGGGCGGGTTATGGATCAGCTCGAGTTCAGCGGGATTGTCGGTGAGGCAGACGGCAGCAGAGCAAGGGAAGTCCTCATTAACAATGAAGACTCCCTGGAACTGTTATTGAGAAATCTTGACTGACAAACTCTTTACACTGATTCAACGCGTGTAATTTCCGGAATTGCTTTTTTAATTGCCTGTTCAACGCCAGCACGAAGGGTCAGAGTGCTCATAGGGCATGAACCGCACGCACCAAGCAGTTTTACATCAACGACCATATCTTTGCCAATCCCGACAAGCTGACAATCCCCTCCATCAACTTGCAGATACGGGCGTACGGTTTCAAGTGCTGCAATAACCTTGTTGTAGAGCGCATCGCTGTTAGGCAGATAATCCTTGCTGGTGCTCATGGTATAATTGGTTTACAATGATTGAAAATAATGATTGATTCTTCAGTGACAGACCTTAATATCAAACCTCCTGCCCAAAAAAACAATATGAAAGTTAAGATAGTTCCTCTGTTTGCCTTGCATTCGTTATTGAAACCTGTCGGGCCACCTCTGTTGCCGCCTGTTTGATGGCTTTTGATGTTGCCGAATCAGGATGGGTGAGTATACAGGGGGCGCCACTATCGCCACCTTCTTGTACGGCCCTGTCGATAGGGATTGAACCAAGGAACGAAATACCCTGGATTTTGGCAAATTTTTTTCCTCCGTGACTGCCGAAAATATAGTCTTTGGTGCCATCCGGAAGTTCATAGTGACTCATGTTTTCTACCAGTCCGAGAATGGGGACATTGACTTTCCGGAACATGCTCAGTGCTTTTGAAACATCGGCAATGGCAACATCCTGGGGAGTTGTGACAATAACAGCGCCGGTCAGGGGAATAGTCTGGGCGATCGTGAGCTGAATATCGCTGGTACCAGGTGGAAGATCGAAAATCAGATAATCGAGTTCCTGCCAATTTACTTCGCTGATAAACTGTTTGATGGCGCTGGAGGCCATGGGGCCACGCCAGATTACTGCAGTATCGATATCAATCAGAAACCCGATAGACATCAGTTTGACGCCGAACTTTTCCAGAGGGACAAGATTTTTTCCCGCCATTTCCGGTTTGGCGTCGAGCAGTCCGAACATGGTTGGAATACTCGGGCCGTAAAGATCGGCATCAATCAACCCGACTTTTGCGCCTGTTTGAGCAAGGCTGATGGCCAGATTGACAGCAAAGGTTGATTTTCCGACACCGCCTTTTCCTGAGGCGACGGCGATGATGTTTTTTACCTCGTTGAGGGGGCGTTCATGGTGGTTGCAAGATTCTTCTTTACCATGATGATGGCCATGGCTGCAGGATGAGTGCGCTGAGTGGCCATTGCCCTGATGATGGTTGCAGGATGAATGTGTTGATTCATCATGTACTGTAGACATAGAGTATATAGTTTGGTATTGCAGAAAAAATAGAAATGTTATGGTTGATTTGGTCCATGCGGTTATTTCTGAAGAAAACGCATCGAAACAGGTACACCTTCCAGGCTGAAATGTTCCCGCAGCTTCTTTTCCAGAAACTTCCTGAAATTGCTTTGAACCAGCAGCGGATCATTGCAGAAAAAAGCGAAGACCGGCCATGCAGCATTGATCTGTGTGACGTACTTGATCTTTAGCTCTTTGCCCGATTTTGTGGAGGCGTGCGTTTGTGAAAGCGCCTCTTCAAGGAATTTATTGAGCACACTTGTGCTGATTTTGCGGGCGCGGTTACGGCTGATCTCCTGCGCCATGTCGATTGCCCGGTAGAGGTTCTTTTTGGTCAAGGCTGAAATAAAGACGACAGGAACGAAAGAGAGGTTGCCCATGTTTATCCTCAGATTCTCTTCGTAAATCTTGCTGGTTTTAGAATCCTTTTCAATCAAATCCCATTTATTGATAAGCAGCAGCGCCCCTTTTTTTCGCTCAACAGCCATATTGATAATTTTCATATCCTGTTTTTCTATACCAGGCGCTGCATCGAGCATTACCAGGGCAACATCGCATCGTTCAATGGCCTTTTCCGTTCTCAGCGAGCTGTAATATTCAATACCGGCATCTATTTTTGTGCGTTTTCTCAAGCCTGCGGTATCAATCAGCGTGAACTCCTGCTGTTTGCGGATAAAGCGGCTGTCAATAGCGTCGCGTGTGGTGCCAGGTATGTTGGAGACTATCAGGCGGTTTGAACCAAGCAGAACATTGACAAAACTTGATTTTCCCACGTTGGGTCGTCCAACCACCGCGAGCTGGATAGCAGCGTCCTCTGTATCAGGATCTTTTTCCGTTTCAGGCAATGACTCAAGAATATCGTCAAGCATATCGGCAACTCCGCTCCCATCTCTTGCCGAAAGAAAATAAGGTTTGGTAAATCCGGTGCTTATAAACGATTCGGCATCAAGTGAGAGTTGAGGGGATTCAACTTTGTTGACTGCAAAGAAGAGCTGCTTGTGCTGGAAGGTACGCTGCAACAGCCTTCCTAGTTCGAGATCTTCGTATGAGAGGCCTGCGCGCACATCGGTCAGAAAGATGATAATATCGGCATCGCGGATGGCCATCAGCGTCTGCTCAAGCATTGCCATACTGATGATGTCACCATCTGCGTTGTAGCCGCCTGTATCCATCAGAAGAAACTGTTTGCCCTGCCACTCTCCTTCTGCAATATGCCGGTCTCTGGTAACACCGGGGGTTGGGTCGACAATGGCGCTTCGCTGTCGCAGGATTCGGTTGAAGAGGGTAGATTTACCGACATTTGGCCGGCCAACCAGTGCAATTAAAGGCTTCATGAAAAGAGATGCGGTCGTGAAAAAAAATTGCTGCAGGCTCCGAAAAGAACGCCTGTCAGGATAATGTTATCTTTGTGTTGAAAGTTGCCGACTTTTTAATTTAAAAATGGTTATGATAGCGTGGGAATTGTTGCGGAACAACTGAGGAACTCTTCCTGAAGTATTTATTGTTTTTTTGTGGTCAGCTTGCAAGATTCCAAGGTACTCAATAAAACAGCCACCAGCAAAAAGCGATCAATGAGGAAAAACCAGCATCATGGCCAGGTGAGGCTTGAGGCGGCGGGATCACGTATTTGTGCAACAGTGTGCCTTCCTCTGGCTGCTGAGAGTGGCCAAGATCAGTTGTGATTGGAGGTGCCGTGGCATCTCTCTACAGGAAAGGTATAATTTGTATAATTAAGTGGAATAATTTACATTGCTAAACTTTATTTTTCGGAAAAGTCCAGTTAATCTATAGTAAGAGCATGAGCAAGACGTTAAGTTTTAAAACATATTCGGCTAAACCTGCAGACGTTGACCGTAAATGGTATGTTGTTGATGCCGAGGGTCAGGTGTTGGGCAGGATGGCTTCTGAAATTGCAAAAGTCCTGCGGGGCAAGCACAAGCCGCAGTTTACTCCACATATCGATACTGGTGATTTTATTGTGGTAACCAATGCCGAAAAAGTCGCGCTCAGTGGCAAAAAGGAAGAGCAGAAAAGCTATTTTTCGCACTCTCATTATCCTGGTGGCGTCAAGGTTGATCATGTAAAAGATCTTCTGAAGAAAAAACCAGAGAGAATCGTTGAAAATGCTGTCTGGGGAATGTTGCCACACAACAATCTTGGTCGTCAGCTTTTCAGAAAACTCAAGGTTTATGCAGGTGCGGAGCATCCGCATGCTTCGCAGGCTCCTGTTGAAATGAAAGTAAACTAAATATTAACGCATTGGGAATGAAAGAGGTTATTGATACAGTAGGTCGTCGTAAAACCTCGGTGGCTCGAGCTTTTATGACTCCGGGAAAAGGCCGGGTTATTATTAATAAACTGCCGGTTGAAGAGTATTTCAAAGACGAATTCAAGCGCCAGCAAGCACTCAGACCTCTCGTTATTACTGAAAAAACGGAAGAGTTTGATATCAAGGTTAATGTTCAGGGCGGCGGTGTCAGCGGTCAGTCAGGGGCTGTAAGCCTTGCTATTGCACGTGCTCTTACCGAATTTGATGAGGCGGCTCGCGCCATACTTAAAACAGAGAAGCTTCTTACAAGAGATCCCCGTATGGTTGAACGGAAAAAATTTGGACGTAAAAAAGCCCGCAAACGTTTCCAGTTCTCAAAACGTTAATCATGTGTTTTATCGTTTTAGTAAACTATTTCAGATCACAACTTCGCATATCATTCTATTCTGAAAACCATTCAGAAAAAGCTTTTCGGAAGTGTCCGGCCTCTTGGGTCGGATACCGGAATGTACAGGGATGATAGAGGAATAACTAAATAATAAGAAAAGCAGCTATGTCACATTTCCAGCTTGAAGAGATGCTCCGCGCAGGAGTTCACTTTGGTCACCTTGCACGTCGCTGGTGTCCGAAAATGAAGCCGTACATTTTCATGGAGAAAAACGGCGTACACATTATTGATCTGCAGAAAACAGTTATTCTTGCTGATGAGGCACTCAAGGCACTTGATGCAATCGCTCAGACTGGCAGGGAGATCATGTTTGTCGGTACGAAAAAACAGGCGAAACATATTATTGCCGAGCAGGCAGAACGTGCAGGCATGCCCTACGTCTGTGAGCGTTGGCTTGGTGGTATGCTGACCAACTTCCAGACTATTCGTCAGAGCATCAGGCGTATGAACTCCATCGACCGTATGGCTACTGATGGTACTTATGATATGATTACAAAAAAAGAGCGACTCATGCTTGGACGTGAAAAGGAGAAGCTCATGAGGATTCTCGGAGGTATTGCCACGATGACAAGACTTCCAGCAGCACTTTTCATCGTTGACATCAAGAAAGAGCATATCGCCATCAAGGAAGCTCGTTCACTCGGTATTCCCATTATTGCGATGGTCGATACCAACTGCGACCCTGAGCTGGTTGATTATGTGATTCCGGCAAATGACGATGCTATCCGCTCCATTCAGCTTATGGTCAAGGCCGTTGCCGATATCGTTATCAAGGCGCGTGAGCTTAAGGTTGAAAATGAGGTGCTGGCCGAGATGGATGAAGTTGAAGTGGATGTCGATGGCGATGGCGAAAAGGAAGAGATCAGCGAATAATCAGCGTTTATAATCAATAAGAGTAAAATAGTAAAAGTTACATGAGCCAGACTTCAGCAAAAGATGTAAAAAATCTTCGTGATATAACAGGTGCAGGGATGATGGACTGCAAAAAGGCCCTTGATGAAACTGGAGGGGATATGCACCAGGCTATCGACTATCTGCGCAAGAAAGGTGCAGCGCTTGCTGCGAAACGTGCGGATCGGGATGCCCGTGAGGGGATGGTCAGTATTAAGTTGACACCAGACCACAAGAGTGGCATTATTCTTGAACTGAACTGTGAAACTGATTTTGTTGCACGCGGTGAAGACTTTACCGGTTTTACCGCTGCGCTTGGTGACCTTGCTCTTTCAAGCACCAGTACATCAACCGAAGCGCTCTTAGCTTTGACGCTTGGAGAAGCCTATGGTGGCGAAACAGTAGACGATGCCATGAAGACCATGACTGGCAAGCTTGGTGAAAAGATCAACTTCAAGCGTCTTGCTTTTTTCAATGCTCCAGACGGGCTTGTCGAGGGCTATATCCATCCGGGTGCGAAACTTGGCGCCATCATTCAGATTGATACCGACAAACCTGATGTTGTGCGGGAGTTGGCTAAAGATCTTGCTATGCAGATTGCCGCCGCCGCTCCGATTGTTGTTGACCGCTCCTTTGTTCCTGCTGATTACATTGCCAAAGAGTCTGAAATCTATCGCCAGCAGGCTCTCGAACAGGGCAAGAAAGAGGCATTTGTCGACAAGATTGTTACAGGAAGACTTGAAAAGTATTACCAGGATGTTGTGCTCAGTGAGCAATCATTCATTAAAGACGATAAATTAAAGGTATCTGAAGTGCTGAGCGAATGTCGAAAAAAGCATCAGGCAAAAATAGATGTGATTGGATTTGTTCGCTACCAGTTGGGAGAATGAAAAAAAAGCCTCGTAGTTCGAGGCTTTTTTTTTGGATAAATTCATTGATACTGTTTTTATTAACTCGTTTTTCCGGAGGGTAAGGATATGCTCCAATACAAGCGCATTCTGCTGAAATTGAGTGGTGAAGCACTTGCCGGAGAGGATGGATACGGAATTAATTCTGATATGCTTGAACGTTATGCCGAGGAAATCAGGGAGGCCAGAGATATGGGAGCCCAAATTGCCCTGGTGATAGGAGGAGGCAATATCTTTCGCGGGATGTCTGAGGCCGCTGCAAAAATGGATCGGGTGCAGGCAGACTATATGGGTATGCTGGCAACAGTGATTAATTCTTTGGCCTTTCAGGATGCCCTTGAGCGCAAGGGGGTGTTTACCCGTCTTCAGACTGCAATAAAAATGGAGCAGATGGCCGAGCCATTTATTCGGCGCCGAGCTGTCCGACATCTTGAAAAGGGAAGAGTTGTTATTTTTGGCGCAGGTACTGGAAACCCTTACTTCACCACAGATACTGCCGCCTCGTTGAGGGCGATTGAGATTGAGGCCGATATTATTGTCAAAGGCACCAGGGTTGATGGCGTCTATGATTCTGATCCCGAAAAAAATTCCAAAGCACAATTTTTTCCTGATATATCATATTTTGAAGTGATTCGGAAAAATCTTAGGGTTATGGACATGACAGCAATCACACTTTGCAGTGAAAATGCGTTGCCCATTGTGGTCATGAACATGAACCACAAAGGTAATTTAACCAGATTGTTGCGTGGTGAAAAAATTGGCACCCTGGTTCATGCAGATCTGTCCTGAAATGGTTCTTCATCGTTCGAGCCAGACTGATAAAAATGCCTGAGCACCACTTGAATCTCCTGCCATTCAAAACCCCGGTTATGCAGGAAAATTCCAAGTTTTTTCTTCTTTTCAGCTTCTGTTACACCATGAAGTGCCCCGATTTTTTTTTCTGCTGCGCGGTGGCAGAGTTCAACACTCTCATATTCATTAAGAAGCTCTTCTATAATGGGTTCTGACACACCTTTTTTCCGGAGTTCGGCGCGCATTTTCAATTTCCCTGATGGCTTTCGCCGTGAGCGGCTTTTTATGACCTCCATACCAAACATCTTGTCGTCCAGCACTCCCTGTTTTGTCAGCTTCTCCAGTACCGGTTCGATACTCTCCGTGGGGTATCCCTTCTTAAGGAGTTTTCGCTCAAGTTCCTCGCGGCTGTGACTACGCAGGCCAAGCAGCTTGAGGGCAAATGCCATTGCGGAGGCAGTGGTAAACGTGTTGTTCAGCATTGGTTTAAAATGTGCACAGTGTCAAGAGGTTTTTAAGCTGCAAAAGTAATGCGTTATCCAAGGTAAGCTTCAATCACTGCAGGATTTTTGGCAAGATCAGTGCTGGAGCCATCAAGCACGACCTTCCCCCGTTCGATGATATAAGCATTATCCGATATGGCCAGGGCGCTTCTGGCGAATTGCTCGGAGAGCAGGATGGTTATTCCGGAGTTGCGTAGTGAAAGGATAGCTTTGAATACCTCCTTGACCACCACAGGCGCAAGTCCCATTGATGGTTCGTCGAGTATTATAAGGCTTGGTCGGGCCATAAGGACGCGGCCTATCGCCAGCATCTGCTGTTCTCCGCCAGAAAGGCTTCCGGCTTGCTGCGAACGACGCTCTTCAAGTTTTGGAAACATGTCGTAAATGCATTTGAGCTCGCCGGAGGCCGCCTTGCGGAATGGTACGAAAGAGGGCAGGCGGGGATAGGCTCCAAGCAGCAGGTTTTCCTCTACTGTGAGAGGTGCAAAAACGCGTCGTCCCTCAGGACAAAGGCAAAGACCACGTCTTGCGATCTCACTGGCGGGAAGTCCTGTTATCTCTATTTTGTCGAAAAATACTTTGCCTTTGCGTGGGGCGAGCAGCCCGCAGAGGGATTTTACCAAGGTGCTCTTGCCAGCGCCGTTGGCTCCAACCAGTGCTACACATGATCCTTCGACGACCTCTATCGAAATTTCCCGTATGGCATCGTTCCCGCCGTATCCAGCGCAGAGGTTTTCTGCTTTCAGCATGGTTGAGCCCTCATTTCGCTTTTTGCTTGTGTCGCCGTTTCGTCACTTCCCAGATATGCTTCAATCACTTTGGGGTTTCGACGTACCTGATCAGGAGTTCCCAGAGCGATAAGCTGGCCACCATCCATCACGGAGACTCGGTCGCACAGTACTGCAATAACGTCCTGATGGTGCTCGATGAGAAGAATCGTTATGCCTGCGCGTTTGATTGAGGTGACCAGATCAACAAGTCGGATAATATCAGGTTTTGACATGCCGGCAGCAGGTTCATCAAGCATCAGTACGTATGGCCGTGTTGCCAGAGCCCTCGCAATTTCAAGAAAGCGCAAGTCACCGTATGACATCTCTGAACAACGGAGCCGGGCTTTTTCCTGAAGACCAACAGCATGCAGCCAACCCATAGCCTCAGATATTCCACCGTCTCGCTGACAAACCATAATTGACCCCAGTGCAGTCAAGCCGGAGAACGGTTGGAGGTTTTGAAAGGTTCTCGCAGAGCCAGCCGAGAATGCAGACATAAGGCTTCCAGGTTTTGGACGTACTCCGAAAATTTCCACTGAACCACTGTCTGGCTTGTAGAGACCGGATATCAAGTTCACTAACGTTGTTTTGCCTGATCCGTTTGGGCCGATCAAGCCGTGTGTTTCGCCTTTCATTATTTCCAGTGTGACGTTGTCCACGGCCTTTACGCCGCCGAAAGATTTTCGGATTTTCGAGGCATGCAAAGCAAGTCCGGCAGAGCTTTTTGCGGTTTGTATCCCTCCTGTTGCTACTGGAAGAGGGTCAGGTGCAAAGCGTATCAACTTGCGAAGTATTGTCGTCGCGGCACCAGTGATCCCGTCGGGAAGACCAACCACTGCAGCAAAAAGAAAAAGTGCAAATATGCCCTTGCGCCACTCCTCTACGTTGGACGCGAACAGAGCTAAAGCAAGAGCTGCCGCCATAGCTGCTACGGGAGCGGTCTGGCTGAAAGAGGGTATTTTTCGGGAGAGAAGTGTACGGATTGGTGGGGCAATGGCAAGAAGACATCCCAGGGTGACGAGGGAGGAGAACAGTGTTCTGTTCGACAGGAGGTTCGGCAACATGGTAACAACTGCTGCTCCGGCAAAAGCTCCCCATTGGTTCCGGCGGCCACCGAAAACGACGCCAAGCAACAGTATGACCATTAGGTCATATCCGAAAGCAGCGGGTTGAAGGTATCCAAAATTTATAGCATGCAATGCGCCAGCGAGCCCGGCTAAAGCGCTTCCCCATGCAAAAGCCAGTGCCTTGTGTCGAAGGGTGCCTATTCCCAAGGCGTCTGTGGCGGTTGGTGAGTCCCGCAAGGCCTCAATTGCGAGTCCAAAGCGGGATCGAAGCAAAAGCTGTGATGCCCACCAAGTGACAAACAATACCGTCAGGCAGAGCCAGTAGAAGCGGGTCGAGTCCAGGACGATATTGAACAGTGAGGGTCTGACGATCGACAAGCCTAAGGCCCCATTGGTGACCGATTCAGATTCATTGAGGAATATGACCGACAAAGTAGCGAAAGAGAGTGTAGATAGTGCAAACTGAGGACCCTCAAGTCGCAAGGCTGGCAGTGCGAGTGCAGCTCCAGGAATCAAGGCCGCCGCGATACCCACCAACAAGGCAAGCGGCAGAGGAACCTCCGCTTGGATTGCCAAAGCCGTGCCGTATGCGCCGAGTCCGAACAATGCTGCTTGGGCAAGGTTGATCTGTCCAAGGTATCCGACAGTTGCATCAAGACCCATGAGGAGCACAGCATAGACGGCCATCAGGGTAAGCAGTCCGAGAGCGTATTCGCCGTGCCAGAGCATCGGAAGTGCAGCCAGACAGCAGAAGAGAGTCAAGCGCATGATCCGTTCCGCAGTTTTCTCCCTTAGAGCCAGATTGACATGGAAGAGCATCTCTTTCTCCTCAGACTTTACGGATGATTTTTTTGCCGAAGATTCCCTGTGGACGAAGCGCCAACGCAAGAATGAGCAGGATAAGGCCGGGCGCCTCACGCCATCCGCTCCCGAGCAAAAAGCCGGAGAGATTTTCTGCGGATCCCAAAGCAATTCCTGCGAGAACAAGGCCAAATCCGCTGTCGAGACCTGCCACTACAGCGACAGAAAACGCTTTAAGTGTTAATGCTGCCGCCATGGTTGGCCCAACAGTTGTCACGGGCGCAATTATCGTTCCGGCAAATGCCGCAGCCGCCCCGGAGACCGCCCATGAGAGCGAAATTGCCGACTTTGAGCGAATGCCGCATAACTCGGCCGAGTCAGGATCGGCGCTTACGGCCTGAACGGCAATACCGAGCATCGTGTAGCGTTTGGCAAGCTCGACAAGAGCCATCATGCCCAACGCTCCCGCTGCTATGACCAGTTCTGGCCAAGTAACTGAAATTCCAAAAAACTCAAGCGCCCCTTCGGGCCATGGTACTGGAAATGGTTTGTCATCTCGGCCCCAGATGTTTTCTGCAGCAGACACACCAAACAGCCCGACAATGATAGTGAGCAGAATCCAGCCCTCATTACGTTGCTGCAAGGCCAGTCGGACTGCAGCGCGCTCAACAAACCATCCAAGTGCAGCACCAGCCACCATTGCACCAGGTACTGCAGCCCAGTATGGAAGACCGATACCGGTCAGGGAGAGGCCTATAAATGCTCCAAGCATAACAAGTTCGCCTTGTCCGAAGTTCACCGATTTTCCAGCAGTATATGTCAGTTGGAAGCCGTAAGCCATCAGCGCGTAAGCCATTCCCATAAGGCCTCCTCCTACAGCCATCTGGGCCAAAGCTAAAAAATCTGCGTTCATGGTTGCCTGTTATGCGCATGTTTATAAGATCCGGTTTTACTTGGTCTTTTTTCCCTCCAGCAGTACTTTTTCTGATGGGTTAGCCAGCACAACACGCCCGTTCTTCACCTTACCCATCACCGTGTTTGTCCTGCGGAAAGCCTCATGTGTTTCAACATTTGAAGGATCCCATTTTGACCACGGTTTTTTCCAATCGGCTATGGCACCCTTGACGGTAGCCTTGAGATTTTCCAATGACGCCTTGATCTGTGCCGGCTTGGTGGAGCCAGCCTCATGAATCGCTTCGGCAAGCAACATTGTCGCATCGTAACCCTGTGCGGCAGAAACTGGTGAGGGAATTTTTGCAACACCGTATGCTTTATGGTAGGCCTGAATGAAAGGCCTGGCCCTCTGTATCGACTCGTCCTCAATGAATGTCTGTGGCATCAGCGCTCCGTTGCCGGCGGTTCCTGCGGTATCGATGAAATTACTCATTGATAGCGTCCATCCGCCAATCATTGGAACCTTGAACCCCAGCTTCTCTTTGCCTGAAGCTACTGCGGCCAGCTCGGGGCCTATACCCCATATAAGAATTGCCTGTGCGCCAGAGACTTTGGCTTTGATAAGTTGCCCAGTCATATCTTTGTCGCCGATGGCGAACTTTTCGATGGCAACCACTTTGAGTTTTCCGCCCTGTTTTTTGATTTGTTCGATAAGGTCGTCGCGTCCAGAAACCCCATAGTTGGTCGCGTCATGCAAGATAGCAACCTTCTTGAGCCCAAGACGGGTAGCCTGCTCTACCACCATCTGGGCCTGAATGCCGTCATGCGCGGCAAAACGGAAAATAGGCAAATCCTTTGTGCCAGCTTTGCTCCACTGCGTCATGGAGGCGCTGCCTGCAGCAGGAGTGATGATTTTAACTATTCCTTTTTCCACGTAATACTTGTCACCCATTACGGCAATACCAGTGTTGACAGTGCCGATGACGGCTGAAATATCGCCCATAGCCGATATCTCCTGGGCGACCAATGCGCCACGGTCGTTTTTACCCTCGTCGTCCCGCTCAATGAGCTCGATTTTCATCTTGGTGCCGCCGACGTTAATACCTCCGTTCTGATTAATCTGGGAAATTGCCAGTTTGGCGCCGTCTCTCATGGAGAGGCCCATTGGGGCAGATCCACCTGAGAATGGCCCTGTAATGGCAATTTTGACGACATCGGCAGCCATGGCAACAGAGGAAAGCGATGTCGAGAGCAGCACTGTGAGGATAAAACGAGATGCTTTCATAATTGTTCACTTTGGGTTTTAATGGATTATTATATACTCATTGTGAAAATTCCCGAACGAAAAATACCCATTAAACGGCTATTTGGTTCAAAATTTACATTTTATTTACCTGTCTGCCAATATCATTATTCTGAAATATAGTCCCGTTCTATAAATAATCTGTTGTGCAGGTTTGTTCAGATACCTCCATCAACTGCTCTCTTATTCGAAGCTTTTTCTCTCTCTTCAATTTTACTATATTCCATCCGTTCAAGATGAACGTGTCGGCTTGATACCCGGGATGTTAGTATATTTTTATCAGTCAAGCGTAAAAGAAGATGCCGCGCTATACCCCAGAACAGCTTGTCAAAAGAAACGCATCAGTCTGGACCGATATTCAGATTATTCTTGCGCCGATACAGTTTCTCTTTTTTATTGCAGGATTGACCATAACGGCACTCTATGCCAATGATCTTTTCGTCACAAGTTTTTACTGGGTCAGTCTGGCTATTCTTTTCAAGACACTTTTTTTCGCTCTCCTGTTTATCACTGGGATGTTTTTTGAAAAAGAGATATTCGATAAATGGGTCTACTCCAAAGAGTTTTTCTGGGAAGATGTCGGAAGCACTGTCGCGGCTTCATTTCACTTGCTCTATTTTTTCCTTGCCTGGTTTGGCTATCCTCAGAAAGTGCTTATCTGGGATGCCTTTCTGGCTTATTTTACCTACGTGATCAATGCGCTCCAGTATCTGGTCAGGATTATACTGGAAAAACTTAATGAACGCAATCTCCGGATTGATGGCCAGTTATGAAATACAGTTTTAAAAGACTTTGGAATACAGCATTTTTGTTTGTTGGACCAGCGTGGTATGTGCTTGTATGGATGATATGGTCTTCCGGACAGTTGCAGACTATCGGAGACAAGATTACTTTTCTCGGAGTAGTGATTCCTGGTTTTCTCATTATTTACAGTTCTGGATTTCTTATTGAAGGGTGGCATGAAAAGAAAAAAAAAGGCAGAACCTGAGCCTGGCATGACTTTCTTGCATGTCCTTATTTTTAACAATATACGCCGGTTTTTGGCGTCAGATGTATGACCACTTATGCAGAACCTTTGGAACGACGCTGAGCTCCAACGCTTCGTCAAAGAACAGTGCAGCTTATTTGAGATTCAGTCCGAACTTGCCGAATTGGTCTATGCCTCTCGCCTTGTTGGCCGTGAAAGTTCCCTGGTGATGCATGGTGGTGGTAATACCTCGGTCAAGTGTGAACTGGTTGATATGGTTGGCAACCGAGCTGAAGTACTCCTGATAAAGGCGAGTGGTGTTGATTTGAGTCGCGTCACCGGTCTCGACTATACGCCACTCAGATTGGGCCCACTGCGTAAACTGGTTGAGCTGTTCAGTCATAACAACAGTATCAGCGAAGAAGCGCTTCGGCGTTTTTCAACCAAAGAGTTTAAACATCTGTTGTTGTTGAACATGTTCAGTCTGACTGATCACATGGCAGAGAAGAGGCTGACCCCTTCGATTGAAACACTCCTTCACGCTTTTCTTCCGCACCGGTATATTCTTCATACTCATTCATTCGCCCTGCTGACGCTCAGTAATCAGCCCGACGGAGTCAGGCTCTGCAGCGAAACGCTCGACGAGAGCTTTGGCTCAGTTCCCTATATCAAGCCAGGACTTGGTCTTGCACGGTCGGCAGCAAGTGTTTACGAGGCAAACCCGGAGATAAAAGGGCTGGTGCTTCAGAAGCACGGGCTGGTTACTTTCGGCTCAACGGCCAAAGAAGCCTATAGCCGAATGATTGAAGCAGTCAGTGTGCTTGAAGAGCGGATTGCTGTGTCGGGACGAAAACACTTTCCATCGGTATCGTTGCCCGCTGTAATTGCTTCAGTTGAAGTGACGGCTCCAGTCATCAGGGGGGCTTGTGTTGAGGAAAAGTCTCCGGGTACGCGAGAGTACCATCAGTTCATTCTGGATTTCCGTACCTCTGCTGATATTCTCGACTATGTCAACAGTGCTGATCTCGTGCGCATGAGTCAAAAGGGCGCCATGACACCTGACTTTATTATCCGAACGAAAAACAAGCCACTTGTTGTTCCTGCCCCTGATGCCCGTGACATTTCTGGATTCAAGACAGTGGTTCATGAGGCTGTCCAACAATACTGTAAAGAATATACCGAGTACTTTACCACTCAGCAGCAGGCTGCCGGTATGCCGGTAACAATGCTTGACCCCCTGCCAAGAGTAGTGCTGGTACCCGGTCTCGGTCTTTTTGGACTTGGTAAAACCGCTGCATCTGCCGAAGTCAATGCTGACATAGCAACGTGTACCGCTTCAGCCATTCTTGATGCCGAATCACTTGGTACCTTTGAAACCATCAGCGACCGTGAAGCTTTTGAGATAGAGTATTGGGACATGGAACAGGCTAAAATGAACAAAGTCCATCTTGGAGTCTTTGCAGGCAAAGTCGTTATGGTCACCGGGGCTGCAAGTGGCATAGGACTTGCGACAGCCAAAGCCTTCCGCCAGAAAGGGGCAGAGCTGGTTATTCTTGACCTGACCCGAGAATCACTCGACAGGGCAGCCGAGGAGCTTGGCGGCAACGTCCTTGCCCTGACCTGTGACGTTACCTCAAGGACTGATGTCCGTTCAGCGTTCGATGCGGCTTGCCGCCGTTTCGGTGGTGTGGATATTATTGTTTCCAACGTTGGCGCCGCCATTCAGGGACGCATTGGCGAAGTCGCTGACGATCTGCTCCGAAAAAGTTTTGAACTTAACTTTTTTTCACACCAGTCCATTGCCCAGGAGGCAGTCAGGGTCATGAAACTGCAAGGAACAGGTGGTGTATTGCTGTTCAATGTTTCAAAGCAGGCTGTCAATCCAGGCCCCGATTTTGGCCCCTATGGCCTTCCTAAAGCGGCGACCATGTTTCTTGTGCGTCAGTATGCGCTTGATCATGGCCGTGATGGTATTCGCGCAAACGGTATCAATGCGGACCGTATTCGCAGCGGACTGCTTACCGAAGAGATGATCAAGGCACGATCAACTGCCCGCGGCCTGAGTGAACGGGAGTACATGGCCGGTAATCTGCTGCAGCTTGAAGTGACTGCAGAAGATGTCGCAGAAGCCTTTGTGCACCTTGCGCTTGAAACCAGGACGACCGGATCAATTACCACAGTGGATGGCGGCAACATTGCCGCTGCGCTCCGCTGAACGAAAAAGAGACTATAAATTAACAATCATAACCGAAAAGAGGAGATCGACCCCCATGGCAGAATACGATAAAGACAAACAGGCCAAAGAGTATTACCTTGATACTCCGGTCAACAACTACGGATTCTTTCTCAAGGGAGCACACTCTCTTGACTGGGGAATGAAAAATCGTCTTTCAAGAATTTTCCGGCCTGATACTGGCAAAACGGTCATGCTTGCCATCGATCATGGTTACTTTCAGGGCCCGACCACCGGCCTTGAGCGTCCAGACGTCAATATTGTGCCGCTGATGCCTTATGCCGATGCCATCATGCTGACTCGTGGTATTTTGCGTACCACTGTTCCACCAAGTCTTACCAAGGCTGTCGTCATGCGCTGCAGCGGAGGTCCGAGTATTCTCAAGGAGCTTTCCGATGAAGAGCTGGCAGTCGATATTGAAGATGCCATTCGCATGAATGTTGCGGCAATAACTCTCCAGATATTCATTGGCGGTGAGTACGAGACCCGCTCAATACACAATATGACACGTCTGGTCGATATGGGCCTGCGTTATGGAATTCCTACCATGGCAGTGACTGCCGTTGGCAAGGATATGGTACGCGATGCCAAGTATTTCCGGCTTGCCTGCCGCATGGCTGCCGAACTCGGTGCGCAGATTGTCAAGACCTATTATGTGCCTGAGGAGTTTGATACGATCACAGCTTCATGCCCTGTGCCGATTGTTATGGCTGGCGGCAAGAAACTTCCCGAACTCGAAGCGCTTACCATGTCCCGCAACGCTATCGATGAAGGCGCATCAGGTGTTGATATGGGCCGCAATATTTTTCAGAGTGATTCACCTCTTGCCATGATGAAAGCGGTCAACAAGGTAGTGCATGAGAAGATGAGCCCGGAGGATGCTTTTGAGTATTTCAATACCATCAAAGCTGAAGGATAACGTATTACTATCAGAGTTCGATTTTGTTAATGGATACCCTTGAGCAATTTGCGGCGGGCGGTGGGCCGTGGACAGGGGAGTATGATGTTTTTCAATGAACAGAGACGATATTAAAGGTTTCTTTGCCTCAAGAGAGCAGCTTGATATGGCTGACTACCTGACGCTCGATTACTACCTTGAATGTGTGGGAGATATAGAGATAGCCCTTGCGCATTTCTGCAGTGAACAATCTACGGCACAGTGGAAGCGTGTTGGTCATGATGAAGACTTCCGTCCAAAGTATGGGGCGAAGGTTATCAGCTTGACGGTTGAGGGCGAGCTTTCAGAGCTTAGCTATCCGATTAACCATGCCACTACTGGGCCGATTCACGCCTGTCGTGTCACTATTGCACATCCTCATCGTAATTTCGGGACAAAAATCCCGAATCTGCTCTCTGCGGTCTGTGGCGAAGGAGCTTTTTTCACTCCTGGAGTTCCCGTGGTCAAACTGCTTGATATCGGTTTCCCGGAGTCTTACCTACTTGCCTTTGATGGTCCAAAATTTGGAATTGATGGTATCCGCGAGATTCTTCATGCCTATAACCGCCCGATATTTTTCGGTGTAGTCAAACCCAATATCGGCCTAAGCCCCGTTGATTTTGCTGAAATTGCGCGTCAGAGCTGGCTTGGGGGGCTTGATATAGCCAAAGATGATGAAATGCTTGCCGATGTTGACTGGTCAACCCTGATTGATCGTTCCCATGCTCTTGGAGAGGCAAGACGAAGTGCGGAACGGGAGACCGGTGAGTCGAAAATTTACCTCGCCAATGTGACCGATGAGGTTGATCGGCTGATTGAGCAGCACGATATTGCAGTCCGCAACGGAGCCAATGCCCTGCTCATCAATGCCCTTCCGGTTGGACTCAGTGCCGTCAGAATGCTTGCCAGGCATACGAAAGTGCCGCTTATTGGCCATTTTCCGTTTATTGCAGCTTTCAGCCGTATGGAAAAATATGGCGTTCACTCAAGGGTCATGACCAAACTGCAACGCCTTGCCGGGCTTGATTCCATCATCATGCCCGGATTCGGCAGCAGGATGATGACGCCGGAAGAAGAGGTAAAAGAGAATATACAGGAGTGCCTGCAGGAGTTCGGTCATCTCCGGCGCTCACTTCCTGTTCCGGGTGGCAGCGATTCAGCACTAACGCTTGAAAACGTTTACCGAAAGGTTGGCAGTGTTGATTTTGGCTTTGTGCCCGGTCGCGGCGTTTTTGGTCATCCCATGGGTCCAAAAGCTGGTGCGACGAGCATCCGTCAGGCATGGGAGGCCATAGAGCAGGGTATTGCACTTGAAACTTATGCAGTCGGTCGGCCGGAACTTCAGGCTATGGTTGACGGGGCCAAAGGAAAATAGCAGCTTTTCATGGGTATGCTCGACCACAAGGTTGCCGTCATTACCGGATCTACCAGGGGGATAGGTAAAGCTATAGCACATGAGTTTGTGCGTGAAGGCGCAAAGGTGGTCATCACCTCCTCCTCTCATGCCAATGTTCAGGCTGCTGTAGCAGAATTTCCATCGGGTACAGTACATGGTTGTGTCTGCAATGTTGTCTCAATGGCTGATATGGAACAGCTTATCGTTGCAGCGACTGCGAAGTTTGGGAAAGTAGACTGCTTTATCAATAATGCAGGAATCTCCGATTCCTTCAGGAGCATTACAGAGAGCGATCCAGATGAATGGGGAAAGGTCATTGACACCAATCTCAAAGGAACCTATAACGGATGCCGTGCTGCAATCAGTTATTTTCTCAGGGAAAACAGAAAAGGAAAGGTAATCAATATGGCTGGATCCGGAAGTGACAAAGCCTCAAATACTCCATGGATCAGCGCCTACGGTTCCACCAAGGCAGCTATAGTCCGTTTTACGTACGCCGTTGCTGAAGAGTATCGACATACGGGCATCTCTGTCATGCTACTGCATCCAGGGCTGGTTCGTACCGGCATTGTCAGTGCTGATAACCCTACGATCGAACTTTCAAGGCAGTTAGCCACGTTCAACACTATTCTTGATATTTTTGCCCAGCCTCCGTCGGTTGCAGCAAGACTTGCCGTGAAACTTGCATCAAGCTGGAGCGATTCAAAAACAGGCATTTATTTTTCCGCCTTGAATGGGAGAAGAAAAAAGGTGTTGCTCCTGACCTATCCCTTCCGTAAAATAATGAACAGGATTGACCGTCGAACCTATTAATCCGGGTATCGTCATGAGAAAAGCTGGTACAACGACAGCCATACTTTTTTTCCTTTTTTCGGCCATTCTTCAGGGCTGTTACAGCTTTACAGGGGGCTCGTTACCTGCGCACCTGGAAACTATTGCAATTCCTGTGTTTGACGACCGTTCCGGTGCCGGTATTGCGCAGTTCCGGGCGGAACTTGCCAGAGCCCTTGTCGATAGAATAGAATCGCAAAGCTCGCTTCGCTTCACTCCATCCATGGCCCGTGCCGATGCGCTGCTTGAAGGAGCTATTATATCCTTTTCTGATGTGCCGGGGCAACTTTCCAGTACAACCGAGCGGGCTATGACGAATCGGATTACCATGGTTGTTCAGGTTACGATGGAAGATCGGGTCAAAAAAACAGTGCTTTTTACACAATCATTTGTCGGATTTGCCGACTATCCAGCAGGGAACTCTGTCGCTCAGCAGGAAGCAATTCGATTTTCCCTTGGTCAGATTGTCGACGGGATTTTTGACCGGGTTGTTTCTGGATGGTAAAATCACCGACAGGGCGCATTACAACAGCTACTGAAGGTGATTCAGATTTTATTTCATCACAATGACGATGTAAAACCTGTGGTATGCAGGTATCGACTAAAGGAGGTTGTTATGGGAACAAACAAGAATGTTGAGTACCGTCTTGAACTTGCTCGAGGGTTTCTGAATGAAGCAGAGCAGGATTATTCTCTCAAGAGGTGGCGGTCGTGTGTTTCAGGCTCAATAATCGTCCTTGAAAATACCGGCCTTGCTGTACTGATGCTTTTCGGTGTCTCTCCCTTGACCCATAAACCGGGCCGCCATTTGTCACAACTGATTTCAGAGGGAACAGTAGCATACGATGTCGCGGTATTAATTGAACAAATTCTTCCAGAGCTTGAAAAGTATGACTCACACGAAAAAATGCTTGCAAAATATGGAGATGAGGCATTATACCAGCTTCCTTGGGAGCTTTTTGGCGAAGAGCAGGCTGGATTAGCTATTGAGTCTGCCCGCAAGTGTATGCGTGTGAGTTCCGAAATAGCAGATCTGGTGCGGTAAAAAAATATTCCAAATAGCTTAACAGGATTTTTCATTGTACTTTTTTAGCTTGCGATATTTTTGTTTTCGAATGCCATCATGTTTTATTAAGAGATTCTAACGTGACTTAACAATGCAGAGAAAAAAGGACATTCTTTCCGTTTTTGTAACCGGTGATGTTACCATTGACTGGAATATCGCACATATCTCCACTGAATCAAATGAGTTAACTGATTGGACTGGTGAAGATAGTTGCCGAATGAACAGGCAACAGGGTGGCGCTGCCCTCCTTTGTCGAATGAGCTGGCAACATGGCAGTGCTGCCCTCCTTGCCGATCTCATGACGTCCATGACCAATCAACTCAAGGACGATCTCTCAATTCCTGTTGATGTTACAAGCATTCACACAACATCGGCAAAGACGATTGATCCATACGACCCGGGCTATTACCACTGTTACTCAGTTTGGTCGCCATACCGCGACAAGGAAGCTTCCGCCAATGTCGTCTGGCGGGTTGAGCGTTTTCTTGGTCTTGACCGCACCTCTAAAATCGCTGCTGAACAAAATGAAGTCGACAATGTTCCCACCGGCCCCGGGAATGCTGATATTATCGTTATTGATGACAGCAATCTCGGCTTCAGAGATCAACCATCTCAATGGCCAAAAGCGATAAGCCATCGTGAAGGTGATAATAAAGCTCCATGGATTATCGTTAAAATGTCGCAACCAATCGCGCAGGGCGCCTTATGGGAGCACCTTGTATCAAAATTCTCCGATCGACTTATTGTTGTTTTAAGCATTAACGATTTACGGCAGTCTGCAATTCAGGTCAGCGCCCAGATTTCATGGGAAAAAACGGCTCAGGAACTTATCTGGGAACTGACGCACAATCCCATGATCAACAGCCTGACGAATTCAGTCTACACTGTCGTTTCATTTGGTCCAACTGGCGCACTTCTTCTGCCCGGAGTTAAAAGGCATGAACCGTCCCAACTTTTTTTTGATCCATTCTATATGGAACGAGAATGGCCTGAAGGAAAAGGAGATATCATTGGTAAAACGTCTGTATTGGTAACAGGCATTGTTCGCGAAATTATCATCGACAATGAAAAGCCGGACCTTACCCAGGGAATCCAATCCGGCGTTAAGGCGATGCGTTATCTCCATAAGGCTGGATATGATGGTGGGACTGACTCTTCCCCTCGTCTGCAGTTCCCGATCGAAGGTGTTATTACACAGTTGAAGGGTGGAGAGAAGCCGCTTGCCGTTGCCGCCTGTCCGACACGTGATGTTGAACAACAATCTCAGCGCTCATCCTGGACTATCTTGAGGGATCGTTATTACGATGATCTTGAAGAGCTAAGTAAGCGAATCGTTCTTCAAGGTGCCAAAGCTGCCTTGAAAAATATTCCGATCGGGGAATTCGGAGAGCTTGTCACGGTGGATCGCCAGGAGATCGAATCACTCAGAAGCATTCACAGCCTGATGTCAGAATATTGCAATCAGCAGGAAGATCGACCTATTTCGATCGCAGTTTTTGGCCCTCCAGGTTCCGGGAAATCATTTGCCGTCAAGCAGATCGCAAAAGCAGCCAGTCCTGATAAAAAAATTGCAGAGAAAACACATACATTCAATCTCTCTCAATTCAAAAGCCCGGCAGATCTGATAGATGCTTTTCATCAGATTCGTGATGTGGCATTATCAGGTAAAATACCGCTGGCATTCTGGGATGAATTTGACTCATCGCTTGATGGCAAAAAACTGGGATGGCTGCGTTATTTTCTTGCACCAATGCAGGATGGTGAATTTCAGCAGGGACAGCTTACCCATCCAATCGGAAAAGCTATTTTTGTTTTTGCAGGCGGCACCTCTTCCAGTCTTGATTCTTTTACAAAATCAAAAAGGCAGAGAGATCTTGTTGAAGCAAAAGCTCCAGACTTTTTAAGCCGACTCAAAGGGTTCCTCAATGTGTTAGGTCCGAATCCGCAAGTATCTGAAGGTCGGGATGATCCCTATTTTATTGTGCGTCGGGCGCTTCTTCTTCGTTCAATGTTCGAGCGAATGACCCCTCACTTATTCGACAGAAATCATATACTCCGTATCGATGCCGGGATCTTGCGCGCATTTCTCCGGGTTGAAAGCTATCGACATGGTTCTCGATCAATGGAGGCAATTGTTGCCATGAGCAGGCTTGGCAACGCAACTCATTTCAACCGTTCCTACCTCCCACCCGAAGAACAACTCGAATTGCATGTTGACCCTCATTCATTTATAGCAATGGTCCATCATCTGGAACTCAATGAAGAGCTGCTCGAAAAATTAGCCCGGCTTAATCACCAATTGTTGTACAAAAGCCTTAGTAGTCAGGGATATGTATGGGGAGAAGTTACTGATGAAAAAGCAAGCCCTAAAACGCACAGCTCCCTGGTAAGCTTTTCTGACCTGTTGCCTCATAAGAAGGAGAAGAATCGAGCTATAGTCCGGGATATTCCCAATAAACTTGCGGCTTTTGGTTACGCCATTGTTCCTATGCGCAACAATGAAAAACCTGTAGAATTCCTGATACCGGAGCTGAAAGAGATGGCTATACTTGAACACGAGCGCTGGATGGATGCCAAACTGAAGGATGGATGGAAATTTGCCCTCCAAACCAGCAAAGAGAAAAAGCTTCACGCCTTGCTCGTTGATTGGGAACGATTGCCGAAAGATGCAAAAGATAAATACATCGCCCTGGTTTCGGAAAATATTCCCCGTTTACTGAAGGAGGCTGGCTATACCATTGTAAAACTTTCAAATTAAGAGATAAGGAAGCTTGGCGTCTTTCATCATCCAGTTTTGTTTGTGTATTCAAGGCTGGAAAATTCATTGATATAATGCAGGAAATTGGTTACGCAAGCGTTTCAGTTTTGGCATATCGTGGATGATGATATAGGGGTCAGCAGGATGAATGGCGCAATAATTCTGGTGATACTTCTCTGCAGGGAAAAATTGTTGCAGCGGCACGATTTGTGTAACGATCGGAAAATCAAATTTGTGTGAGGCTGTGAGCGTCTTGATGTAGCTTTGTGCAATTTTCTGCTGCTCAATCGTGGTGTAAAAAACCACAGAGCGGTATTGGTTTCCCTCATCAGGGCCTTGTCGGTTTAGCTGGGTTGGATCATGTGCTACGTTAAAAAACACTTGCAGCAATTGCTGGTAGGTAATCTGATTCGGATTGAAACGAACCCTTACTGATTCGGCATGACCAGTCTCACCAGTACTCACTTGTTCGTAATGCGCAGTGGCAGCATTACCACCAGCATATCCTGATTGTACATCTGAAACACCTTTCACATGCTTAAAGACAGCATCAACACCCCAGAAACAGCCGCCAGCAAAGACTGCTGTTTGTTCGGTTGGCGATGCGGCAGCATTTGAAAGCGCACTCATGCCGAACATAAAGTAAACATTGATGATAAAAATATAACTGCTGATAAGCTTGTTGTCGAGCATGATAACCCTCCTGTTGATTAACCGAAAGTGAAGGCAAAGGCCTCAGCACCGGCATCTAAAAATTTAATGCTAAAGGTA
>Ga0118677_10000396_pt1 | contig 95298 bp, 63 predicted proteins | sample AliMusrvi5mmetaG_FD_86154 | JGI IMG/M metagenome (GOLD analysis project Ga0118677, IMG submission 86154) | reverse complement strand
TAAAAGGTGAAAGTTTAAGAAAAAAACGGTAAAATTGTCAGTCATTAGAGTTCTCTGAACCATCATCCTTGATGGGGGTCAATATGACCGGAGGAGGGGGTCAGCATCACCGGAATATCCAATTGGTGTGTTAGGTGGTTCAATTACTGAAGGTGCAGCTTGTAATGATCCAGAAAAAAGATATGCTAATGTAGTCCTCGCGTGGTGGAAAAGAAAATTTCCACAGGCGGAGTTTGAGTTGGTTAATGCTGGAATTGGGGCCACAGGCCCAGATTTTGGAGCTATGCGTGTTAATCGCGATTTGCTTTCAAAATTTCCAGATGTAGTTATTGTCGATTTTGCAGTTAATGATTCAAATACTAAAGACCACGCTGAATCGTATGAAGGAGTAGTTAGGCAAATATTAAACGCCCCTCAAAGGCCAGCCCTCATGCTTCTTTTCATGATGAGAAAAGATGGGTCAAATTCCCAGAATCTGGAACTCAAGATTGGGACCCATTATGACTTACCGATGATCAGTTTCCGCGATGCTATTTGGCCTGAAATAAATGCTGGGAGGCTCAGATGGGAGCAAATAAGTCCTGACAATGTGCATCCAAACGAAAACTGTCATTTACTGGTAGGTGAATTGATATGTAGCACATTGGAGAAAGCGTATAAAAAATTCTCCCATGAAGATACTCCGGTTGCAAGTTCAACTATTCCTCTTCCTCTAATCTCTGATTCTTTTGAATTTACATCACTTTTGGATGGAGAGTCACTTATTCCTTTAGCTAATCATAACTGGGTATTTGATGGATCGCAGAAGAGATTTGCAGGTTGGAAAAGTTCTGATCCCGGGAGCGAACTCGAATTTGAAATTAGCGGTAGGCAAATTTATCTTTCGTGTTGGAAAATAAAGGGGCCAATGGGTAAAGCTAGTGTAAGTATTGACGGAGGTATACCAGTAATAGTTGATGCATGGTTCGATCAAACTTGGGGAGGATACAGGTACATGTTCCAAATTGGAGAGAATTTGAATCCTGGAAAACATATCGTTCGCATTGAGCTTTTATCAGAAAGGAACCAACAAAGTGAAGGAAATGAATTTAGGATTCTTTCTTTGGGGTCGGCAGGACTCCTAAACTAATTAATACTGATTACGCAAAACAAAAATTAACAAGATAAATTTAAATTGCTGCAATCTGCTGAAATGTTAGGCTCTACGGCTGAAATTTAATTTTCATTTCAAACTGAATCATGACCTCGCTCCTGTCTGAAAGGTATTGGAAATCTTTTATGAGCCTTCTTTAAATTGAAAATTGTGCCCATTGATCATTTCCATCAACCATCAAAATACACCATGCACATAACAGAAATACCTAATTATTCGATGTTCAGCAGTCTGGACATCCATATTGTTAGCCCGAGTGTATGGCTTGATAAAATAATTAACCTACTATGCACGTTCTAAAATTATGATTTTATCGATTTCTTCAATTCTATCAAACTTGTGAATTTGCCTTAGGCGACAATTTACTTCGTGAAGGTGCACTCTGCAAGGGCATTTTAAGACTCGAAACAGGTTTTGCCCAACAGTTTAATAAAAAACGGTTCAGAACCATTCACCAGCTTCTTCGTCGCCGGAGACTTCATTGATTCGTATAAAAGTTTCACAATTGATTCGCCATCAAAAGTTAATATACCTAGGGTTAATCGCGGAACAAGACAAAGCTGAAAAATAACTTAAGCTGATTGCCATTAATAATGACAAAAGCAAGATCTGTATTGAGTTATCCCATTTTTTCAGAAAACCAAACAAGATCTGATTTAGGCGACCCCATGTTTCGGAGAAACCAAACAAGACCGGAATTGGCACCTAAAATTTTTTAGATCGGAAAACCAGATCTCGTTTGGTTACCTAAAATTTTTTAGATCGGGAAATCAGATCTTATCTGGCACCTAAAATTTTTTAGACCGGAAACCAGATCTTATCTGGCACCTAAAAATTTTTAGACCGGAAATCAGAACTGAATTGGCACCTAAAACTTTTTAGATCGGGAAATCAGATCTGAATCGGAACCTAAAAGTTTTTAGAACGGGAAAACAGATCTTATCTGTCACCTAAAAAATTTTAGACTGGAAACCAATCCTGATTATGTCCTCGATGAATATGGTCGGTTTCAGTCAGCAATAAATCGGTTTCCATCTTCTACCAATGGATAGGGGTTTAAAATGCTTGTCGATTACAATCACAAAAAAGGCTTGAAATTTGGTATTCATATAATGCGAGGCGTGCCTGTAAATGCTGTAAATCGGAAGCTACCTGGTAAAAGAGACAAACCTTACTTCCGATGCTATTTACAACGATAAACAGCAAGCAGTGCAGACGTACAAAAAAACCAAAAAAATGCAAGTCGAAAATAAATTTTACGTAGCGAAACCCAAAATCCCGAAAATTAATTTATCCTTGAAAAATCAAAAAAGTGTCTCTGCCATTTTACCCCCAAAAGTTCACTTTGGTTTGAAGACGTATACAAAGATGTTTTTAAACATTTTTCGACAGCGCAAACCTTTGCGCAAAGCTTTGCGCTATTTTGATGAATAAGAATAGATAAAGTACAATCATTTTTTGTCGATCTTTATTGAAAAATATATGAATTCAATAGATTTAAGAACACGAAAAAAAGAATGAAAAAATTACTCGGATTAATACTAACGCTATCAAGTTTCACCATCTCAGCACAGCAATCGAAATTTGGAAACGTGTATGCTTTCCTTGAAAATACTGCGGTATTTGAAATCAACCAGACTGAAGGACACAGCGTTTGTACTCCTTGGAAATCGATTGATGAAGCTTTAAATCTTCAGAAACCGAAGGCGGAAAATATACTTTCACTGAATGGCATTTGGAAATTTCACTTTGCCAATACTCCCGAAGGTACACCCAACAACTTTTTCGCACCAAATTTTAATGATCAGAAGTGGTCTGAAATTACAGTTCCATCCAACTGGGAAATGCAGGGTTTTGGCGATCCTTTGTTTCGAAATGTAGCACAACCGTTTCACGCCAATCCGCCTTTTGTTCCGCGCGAATATAACCCGACAGGTTCCTATCGCAAGACTTTTACCTTGCCGGCGAATTGGAAAAGCAAACACATTTTTTTGCGCATGGAGAAAACCGCTTCAGTATCATTTGTTTGGATCAACGGACAGGAAGTTGGCTACAACGAAGGAGCGCAGGAGCCTGCCGAATATGATGTTACCCGTTTTCTGAAATCCGGTAAAAATACAATTGCAGTAAACGTAATTAAATATTCCGATGGAGTGTATCTCGAAAGTCAGGATTATTGGCGATTAGCAGGCATTTTCGACGATGTCTGGCTGTACGCCACTCCTGATGTTCATTTGTTCGACTGGTATGCAACGACCGATCTGGACGAAAACTATGAGAATGCAAAACTGAATTTGCAGATAACTGTAAAAAACCAATCGAAAGAAAACAAACAGAACTACAAAGTCCGCACGTCGCTGTTTGATGTAAATAATGTGTTGGTTCAAAATTTTACTTCTGATAAATTTCAGATTAGTACTGATAATAAGCAAATTTTAAACATTTCATCGATAGTAAAAAATCCCCAAAAGTGGACAGCCGAAACGCCCAATCTCTACCATCTAACGCTAGAGTTGATCAACGCCGAAGGAAAAACAGAAGAGGTTATTACCGGTCGCATTGGTTTTAAAGAGACCGAAATTCGCCATCAGGTTTTCTATCTGAACGGAAAAGCCATCAAACTGAATGGCATAAACTCGCATATGCAACATCCCGATTTGGGACATACGATGGACGAAGCTACCATTCGGAAAGACTTTGAAATACTGAAGCAATTCAATATTAATTGTGTACGAACGTCTCATTATCCGCCAGTTTCAAGGTATCTGGAGTTGGCCGACGAATACGGATTGTATATTATTGACGAAACGGGCGATGAAGCTCATGCAACTGAATATTTAAGCGATAAGGTTGAATGGGAACCAATGTATCGTGAACGTGTTCGCAAAATGGTGTTGCGCGATCGTAATCATGCCAGCATTTTGTTTTGGAGTGCCGGGAATGAAAGTGGTGAAGGAAAGAATATTTGCGCAGTAATTGACGAAGGTAGGAAATACGACACTACACGTAACTGGATGTATGGCGGAAATGCTTTTTCGCATCCTTGCGAAGAGATTATTGGACCACGTTACCCTTCACCTTTTGAACTGAAAACCTTGGTGGGTATGATTCCTGAAAATATTGATCCGCGACCATCGTTTATGGACGAATACCTTTCGGTAGCTGGAAATGCGGGTGGTGGACTGGACGAATATTGGGATGTTATTTACCAGTATCCAAGAATCATGGGGGGTGCAATTTGGGATTTTGTAAGTCCGGGCTTGCGCGAACCTGTTCGTAAATTGACCGACTCTTCACCAAACACGGTAGCAACTCACATTATGGGACGCGCCAAACTGGTTGCCGGGCACGATGGGAAAGGCATTGATTTGAATGGTCACGATCAATGGGTTGAGGTATATCAGGATAAAAACACCGAAATTTCGGGTGATGAATTATCGATTTCGCTTTGGATTTTCCCGCGTGATTTAATGAAAATGGGAGGTACATTAATCACCAAAGGAAATTACCAATTTGGCCTGCAGCAAATCGGCGCCGATACGCTTGATTTCTATATCTACACCTCGAAAAGATCGGTTGTTCGTGCTGCATTACCCAAAGACTGGACACAAAACTGGCACCATGTGGCTGGTATTTATAACGGGAAAACGATGTCAATATTTATTGACAATAAAAAGGTGGCGGAGAAACCTGACACTGGGAATATTACTAATTTTCCTTTCCCGCTTAATGTGGGTAAGAATGCTGAAACACAAGGTCAGCACACCTCCAATTATTTGTGTGATGCCATTATCGATCAGGTAGGTGTTTTCGCAAAAGCAATTGAGATCAATGATTTAACTGCCGCAAAACCGGACTTGAAAAATAGTGCAGCTTTGTGGCTCGATTTTGAACAAGAGCAAAACGAAGGCGAATTTTTCAGCTATGGAATTGGAGCTCGTACCTACGGATGTATTTGGCCAGATAGGGTTCCGGAGCCTGAAATGTGGCAAATGAAAAAATCGGCTCAACCCATTTCTGTAAAGTGGAGCAATGCTGAAAAAATGGAAGTTGAAGTTCATAACAGAAACTTTTTTACCAACGCGAATGCCTTAGAAACACGTTGGAATTTGGAGGAAAATGGAATCACGATAGCTTCTGGAAAATTGGATGTCAATGTCGAACCAGAAGCCAAGAAAATTGTTGTTCTTCCTATCCAGAAACCTCAACTCAAAGCTGGTGCAATCTATCTTGCCACTGTTAGTTTTCATTTGAAAGAACCTACCCAATGGGCTCAAAAAGGATTTGAACAGAGTTGGGATCAATTAGAAATGCCATGGATTATTCCTTCAGAAAAAGAATTGGTACAGAGTCAGACAAATCCTTTAAAAGTAACAGATAATGAGCAACAATTGATTGTTTCAGGAACAAATTTTGATTACACTTTCAGTAAAACCGATGGCCAATTGAACTCAATGAAATACATGGGCACAGAACTGCTGAAACAAGGAGCACAACTGAATGTTTGGCGTGCACCGCTTGCAAACGAACAGGACGATTGGACCTATTATTCAGTAAATGTTTATCCTAAAACAGAAGGCTATGGAACGATGGTTGCCACTTCATGGTATTCCGTCGGGCTCGATAAAATGAAGACTAAACTTGAATCATTTCGGGTTGAAAATAAGAATCTAAATGTAATTGTCAGAGTTCGGGAAATTGACTTGTTTGGAAATGCAGTCAATGCAGGCTTTGAAAATGAGATGATTTATACCATTTCGCCCGATGGAGAAATATGCTTACAGCACACGATCAATCCAAATGGGAAAATGCCCATGTCATTGCCCCGTATTGGAACAAAATGGGTATTTAACAACCAACTGCAACAGGTTGAATGGTTTGGTCGCGGACCGCAGGAGAATTACCCAGACCGCAAAACAGGTTACCGTATTGGTCTTTACAAAACAACTGTAGATGAAATGTTCATGCCTTATTTATTGCCTCAGGATTGTGGTTTGCGTACCGACAATAAATGGGTAAAACTGTCGGATAAAAACGGTATCGGCATTGAATTTTCTGCGACCGAACCTTTTAATTTCAATTGTTATAATTACAGCACCAAGAATTTATCTAAAGCGAAATACACCTATCAGTTAATTAAATCGGATGGTGTAACATTCAATTTCGACTACCAAACTACCGGTGTAGGATGCACTGCAATGGGGGTAATAGATAAATATCAAACCATTCCTCAACCCATTCAGTTCACAAGTAAAATAAAACCTTTGAAAATCAATAAATAAACCATTAAAGAATCAATCATTAAACCTGTTATATCTTAAAATGAAAACAAGAGTTTTTCTAATCCTGTCATCTTTATTTTTTATTATCTCTTGCAAAGTCGATAATTCTATTCCTGATAATAATAAGCTTTGGTACAATCGGCCTGCGGAACAGTGGGTAGAAGCGTTGCCTGTTGGTAATGGCAGGTTGGGAGCAATGATTTACGGAAATCCATCTTATGAGAAAATTCAGTTAAATGAGAACACAGTATGGGCAGGCCAGCCTTATCGAAATGATAATCAAAATGCAAAAGAGGCTTTGCCAAAAGTCCGTCAACTGATTTTTGAAGGTAAGTTCAAAGATGCTCAGGACTTGGTAAATCAGAAATTTATCAGTAAGATCTCAAACGGAATGCCCTATCAAACTGTTGGAAACCTAAAGCTATATTTCCCAGGACAGGAGATCTTTACCAACTTTTACAGAGACTTAAATATTGAGAAGGCAGTTGCTACTACCAAATATACAGTAAACGGTGTTACATTCAAACGTGAGGTTTTTTCTTCTAAACCTGATCAGGTTATCGTGATCCACTTAACTGCGGATAAACCAGGAAAGCTAAACTTCAATGCCTCGCTGGACCGGCTTTCTAAAATTGATATTTCAACGGAAGGAAGTGACAAGCTGATCATGTCGGGAACAACGGGCGATTACGAAACAATAAAAGGGAAAGTAACTTTTCAGGCCCAGGTGAAAATAATTCCTGATGGTGGATCGGTTTCTGCAACCAGTAGTTCTCTAAATGTTCAAGATGCCAATTCTGCAACAATTTATATTTCAATTGCTTCAAGTTTTATTAACTATAGAGACATCAGCGCCAATGCAGGCGAAAGAGCAAACGAGTATTTACGAAATGCACTAAAAAAGGATTATGAAACCCTAGTTAAAGATCATGTTTCAGCTTTTCAAAAGTATTTCAAAAGGGTAAGTATCGACCTTGGAACAACAGAGGCAACAAAGAAACCCACCAATGAACGGATAGCTGATTTTTCCAAAGGAGATGATCCTCAATTGGTCGCATTGTATTTTCAATTTGGTCGTTATCTGCTTATTTCGTCATCACAGCCGGGAGGTCAACCTGCCACACTTCAGGGACTTTGGAATGATCAGCTCTTCCCTCCATGGGATAGTAAATACACCGTAAACATCAATACTGAAATGAATTACTGGCCTTCGGAAGTAACCAATTTGTCGGACATGAACGACCCGCTAATTAGAATGGTGCAAGAACTATCCGAAGCAGGGCAACAAACAGCCAAAGACATGTATGGTGCCAATGGTTGGATGCTACATCACAATACTGACATTTGGCGAATGTGTGGCCCTATCGATGGCTCATACTGGGGAATGTGGCCAATGGGGGGTGCATGGCTGTGCCAGCATCTGTGGGAGAAATACGAATACAATGGCGATACGGAATATTTAAAAACGGTATATCCGGTAATGAAAGGTGCAGCGGAGTTTTTCCTGAGTACTTTGATTGAGGAACCAAAGCACCATTGGTTGGTAGTTTCTCCTTCAATTTCGCCTGAAAATTCTCCGTCTGTTCATCCAGAATCATCTATTTCGGCAGGAACGACAATGGATAACCAATTGCTATTTGATCTTTTTACAAAAACGATAAAGGCTGCTGAAATATTAAAGATTGATCATGAGTTCGTTGTTAAAGTCGATGAAACACTAAAGCGTTTGGCACCTATGCAAATTGGGCAATATGCCCAGTTGCAGGAATGGATGGATGATTGGGATAATCCCGATGATAAGCACCGCCATGTTTCACATTTATACGGAGCTTACCCAAGTAATCAGATTTCACCTTTTAGAACTCCTGAATTATATGAAGCTGCACGGAATTCGTTGACATATCGCGGCGACCCTTCTACCGGTTGGTCGATGAACTGGAAAATAAATATATGGTCACGTTTTCTTGATGGCAATCATGCCTATAAATTAATGGCCAACCAGATAAGTATGGTTGACAGTTGCGATTATAACCATCTCGATTATGGCGGGAAAGGTGGTACCTATCCAAACATGCTCGATGCTTGTCCTCCGTTTCAGATTGATGGGAACTTTGGATTTACTGCAGGTCTTGTTGAAATGTTAATGCAAAGTCACGATGGTGCTATCCACTTGCTTCCGGCTCTGCCCGATGCATGGAAGAAAGGTAGTATTCAGGGTTTGCGTGCCCGCGGAGGCTTCGAGATTCAGGACTTGGAGTGGATGAACGGACAAATCAAAAAAGTAGTGATCAAATCAAACTTAGGTGGCAACTGCCGAATTCGTTCGTATTGGCCATTAAAATCGGGAAATGGTGAAGAATTACATAGGTGTGAAGGAGAAAATGAAAATCTCTTTTATCAGCTTCCTGTTGTTCAGTCACCAATAATTTCATCTAAAGCAAATTTAAAAATACAAAAGCTAAGAGAAACATTTCTGTATGATATTTCAACAGAAATGGGAATGATTTATACTATTGAAATGGATAAAAAAAAATAGCATGATAATTATTGGAATAAAGAATTGAATTAGATAAAATTGTATCATTGATGTAGTTCGTTGATTAGGATTAGAAAAAAGAGGGGAATTGGTATGAAAAAATATAAAAATATAAACAGCAGGATTTTAGCGATTCTTTTTATCAATTTTGCTTTAACGCTGAATGTTTTGGCTGTAAAATTTTATAGCATCAACTCTTTGTATGGAATTTCGATGCGGGAAACAAATTCTGTTTGCCAGGATGAAAATGGATTTGTTTGGGTTTCATCAAAGATTGGTATTTTACGACTAACAAAAGACAATTATCGCATTTATCAGCTTCCATACGAATCCACTGACTTTTATAGAGTAAGGCTAATTTATAAGGGCTTCAAACTTTTTGCATATACCAATAACGGACAAGTCTTTTACTATAATCCGGTATTCGACAAGTTTGATCTGATATTGAACCTTAAGCGTACTTTGTTGGATGTGCTTATTGACGATAATGGCATTTGTTGGATCTCAACGTCTTTGGGGTTGTATAAATACCAGTCAGGAAAACTTTCCCCAGCTTTCGAATATGCATCGAATAGATACGCGATAAATTGGCACGATTCGGAAAATATAATTGTAGCAAAGCAGGACGGAATTTGGCTATTTAATATTAATTCTTTGGAAAAGAAACATATTTATGAAAATAGAAATCTAAACACTATTGATTTTTCCTCGCTTTATTTCGATAAAGATCAGGATAAACTTTGGCTTGGAACAATGTCTGAAGGTTTGTTCCTTTACAATTTCAGAAATGGAAACTGTTCCAATCAGCTAAAATCAGTTTTCCCTGAACAACCAATCCTGGCAATTACTGAGAATTCTGACTCTACATGTTTAATTGGAATTGATGGTCAAGGCATTTGGGAACTTGACAGGAGAAATCAACAGGTATTGAATATTTTTAAAGAAAGTTTAGACGTCCCATTTTCTTTGAGGGGAAATGGAGTTTATGACCTTTTTTGTGATAATAATAAAAGAGTCTGGGTATGCACGTATAGTGGGGGTCTATCATTTTTTGATCAGGCTTCTCCTTTGGTTAATCAAATAGTTCATCTTCCTAAAAATGCCAATTCATTAATAAATAACGATGTCAATAGTATTATTGAAGATAGATGGGGGAAACTTTGGTTTGCAACAAATAATGGAATCTCTTGCTGGAATGTAACCACAAATAAGTGGAGCAGTTTTTATAATGATATGGAGACGCACGCCCAGGTATTTCTCTCACTCTGTGAAGATAACCAGGGCAGAATATGGGCAGGAACTTATTCTTCTGGATTATATTTATTGGATGGAAAAACAGGGAAAGAGCTGGCTCATTATAATAAAAATGGGAAAGGGTCACCTTTTAATAATGATTTTATATTTAATATACTTAAAGATAGCAGAGGAGATATTTGGTTAGGAAGTGTTGGTGGTTCAGTTGTTTGCTATTTGTCCGGGGAAAACAGATTCCGAACTTACTCTGATCAAACGATTGGATGCTTTGCTGAATTGGCTGATAACCAAATTATATTAGGATGTAGCGATGGATTGAAGCAATTAAACAAACAAACTGGTGATATCTCAAACCTAATAGCGGGTTTGCTGGTTCGCGATGTACTGGTAATGGGAGAAGATATTTGGATTTGTACCTCCGGAGATGGATTAATCAGGTTTAATTCCAGGAGCGGTAAAACAGAAAAGTTTACGGCAAAGATGGGTTTACCCTCGAATTTTATTAACAGCATTATCTTTGCAAATGATTATTTGTGGCTAGGAACAGAAAATGGATTGTGCAGGTTTAATCCAAAGAATAACAATGTACTTGTTTATTCATCAACATACTCACTATCAAAAACTTCATTTAATACTGGTTCGCATTTCCGATTAAAGAATGGTCAATTGGCATTGGGAACTAATAATGGAGTAGTAATTTTTGCTCCAAATTTGATTGACGTGCCTTCGACAAAAGGGAAAATCTTTCTTCAGGATTTAACAGTTGCAGGTCGTTCAATCAGGGATATACCGTCCTTCAATCTGAAAACTCCCATCGATAGTTTACAGGAAATTAATCTCAGGTATTTTCAAAATACCATCAGCCTTGAACTAGTTTCACTTGGTCTGACACCCGGATCAAAATTTTCATGGGAAATGGTGGGATTTGACCAGCAATGGAATCAGCCTACCGCAAATAATATTATTACTTATACGAACATTCCAAGCGGGCACTTTATACTAAAAATAAGGCTTTTTGACAGTTCAATGAGCAATATTTTAGCCGAACGTTCAATAAAAATAAATTCAATTCCTCCATTTTGGAGAACAGGATGGTTCTGGATACTCGTTATTCTAGTGATGTTCGGAATAATGTTTCTTTATTTGCTTTACTACATTAACCGGCTGAAACAGCAACATACCGAAGAAAAGGTTAGGTTTTTCACTAATACAGCTCACGACATTCGGACATCTCTCACCTTAATCAAAGCTCCGGTTGAGGAATTAAGCAAAGAAAAGAATTTAACCGAATCGGGAAAGTATTATTTAAATCTGGCCATTGAACAGGCAAGGCAACTTACCTCTGTTGTTACCCAATTAATGGATTTCCAGAAGGTTGATATTGGCAAGGAACACCTGTTACTATCGATGACAGATATTGTAAAACTTGTCTCAAACCGCTGTATAATGCTGGCTTCCTATGCAAGAAGCAAAAATATCGAACTGGTATTTGTTACAGATTGTGAGAGTTACACGACGGCTGTCGATGAATCAAAAATGGAGAAAATCATTGATAACCTGATTACTAATGCCATTAAATATTCGCAGAACAATAGTCAAATCCGGATAAACATCAACTGCGATGATAAAAAATGGATGCTTCACGTAAAAGACAACGGAATCGGCATTAGCAAAAAAGCCCAGCGGCAGCTATTTAAAGAATTTTACAGAGGCGATAATGCAATCAATTCAAAAGTAGTTGGCTCGGGGATTGGACTTTTATTGGTTAAAAACTATGTAACACTCCATGGAGGAAACATTAGTTGCAGCAGTCAGGAAAATGTCGGATCAACATTTCAGGTTGTCATTCCGTTTAAATCTATATCGGGAAAGTCGGTAGCAACGAATGGATCTCCAGACATATCAATAACCTCAAGCGATATTAAGTATTTTTCCCCGCAAACAGAATCTGAAATTGAGAATCAAACTTCAAAAGAGATGAAAGTATTGATTGTTGAGGACAATGACGATCTTCTGAATTTTATGAAGGCTACACTCAGTAAGGACTTTAAAGTGTTTACAGCCGTTGATGGTGAAAAAGCCTGGGAGTTCATCTCAGAACAAATCCCTGATTTGGTTGTATCTGATATCATGATGCCAAAAATGAATGGTTTTGAACTGTGTAAAATCATGAAATCGACCTACGAAACCTCACACATCCCCATTGTTTTACTTACTGCCCTGTCTGAAACAACCGATCAGTTGCATGGTTTGGGATTGGGTGCGGACGATTATTTAACCAAACCTTTCGATATGAATCTTTTGATTCAGCGAATCAAGTCGATTATTCGTAACAGGGAAGTTGTCAGGGAGAAAGCATTGAAGCTAATAAAAGGCGATTCAAACGAACATATTCTAAAAAACGAACTAAACGATAAATTTATAAAAAAAATGTTAGAGGTTGCAAAGGCCAACATTTCCAATACTGAATTCGATAAAGAAGAATTTGCTTCGGCAATGAATGTCAGTTCATCTTTGCTTTATAAAAAGATAAAATCGCTCACCGATCAATCACCTGGTGATTTTATTAAAACCATCAGGCTTAATCAAGCTGTGGAACTGTTGCAATCAAAAAACTACACAGTTACAGAAGTAAGCGAACTTTGTGGATTTACTAGTTTGACATATTTCGGCATCGTATTCAAGAAACAATTCGGAAAATCGCCATCCGAATTTTAGAAAGAGCATAAAGTTACGGTTGTGTCATCGAATCATTTAAAGAGAAAGATTTTGGAGATACCCAACCTTTTTCAGATAATAACAGGATTGTTTGGCATCGTGAGTAGTCTCTCATCCGGTTACTGATGTATATTTTTATGGTTCATCTATGTATGACTTTGCTTTCCAGTTTTCAAAGATTCAATTTTAGCCATTGGCAAATGATTTTTGGAACAATTTTCAAGTAAGAACTTAGCTCAAATCAGAAATACACACATATTCATATATCAGATCCGGAATTTATAGAATAATCGACTGCTTTAATGATATTTAAGTAATGAAAATAAATAAGTGTCGCATTCTAAAACACAAAATTCATCGAACAATTGCGAAAAAAATGTCACGAAATTCACATTTCATCGCGTCAACTGGGGGATTCGCCGATTACCTAAAATTTACATGCATTATACCAACTGCGGTATTTGTGTAATGTTTCTGTAACAATTATTACAGAAACATTACAGGAAAGTATCACAAACCTTATTTAAACATTAAAGAAGGTACTGCCAATATAAATACGACATTATATCCTTGCAATTGCTTAATAGCAATTACACAAATAACTGATTATTCAAAAATATCCAAAACATAGAATCAAATATCTGTGATAAAGAGTCTGCTCTTGAAACTCTCTATACATTTGTTTCGCTTAATAACTAATGCAACTGATGTTTATGAGAAGAAAATATTTAAATCAATGGACTGGATCTTTGCTCAGTTGGCTTCTTTTTGAAATAGAGACCATACGGCTGAAACTTTAACGAGTTCGAATCCTATCAATAGCATTCCGTGCTTGTTCTGTCAGGTCCGATTGATGGTAAGGAAGGTTTCACTGTTTATAAAGGTTCTTATTAAAACCTGGGAGTTTTATTTAAAGTGGAGTTTTTAAAATATATAATTAATTTAACAATTAAGATTAGTAGTTAGTGAATGCGCGTGAGTAGACAGGGATACCGTCCGATTACAAATCGTTCGGTTCCCTTTCTTTTTTTGATGAATACTGGTAAATTACAACTAAACAAAAAATTATAATTCACTAGCCAAATCAAAATTACCGGAGCTGGTGCTGCTTTGCAATTTTACCTCAGGTTATGGGGTGGTGGCTCAATTTCTAATTGATCTCGGCAAAAATCTGAAATGCAAACAGGTCCAAATTTGTCAGATCCATAAATATTTATATAACCTATTAAAATTTAGATCCTTAAATGTGTTTATACAAATAGCTGATTATTCAAATTTATCCAAAACATAGAATCAAATAGCTACAATATAGAGTCTGTGCAAATGATCTATTATACTTTTATGACATAAATTAACTAACGAACTTGAATTTATATGAGAATAGTATTTGCATTTATATTGTCAGGATTATTGCACAAGTTGCTTCTTTTTTAAAATGCAATCGCATTATTTTCTTCTGAAAATATATAAAGTAAAGATTTGGTCACCTGGGAAAGGAATGGTCATTTACTCAATCGCAAATCATTAAATTATTAAAATTATTAAACCAAAAAAATATATGCATAAGAATAAAGGGCCATAGAGGTCTGGCTAACCAAAAACAGGCTTTTGTCGGAAAAGAATAGCCGATAATGCCATAAACGTATTTCTTTATAAATTAATGAAAAAAATTAAATGTATGAAAAAAAACAAATTATTAAAGGTTGCATTCATTATGCTACCTATCTTGCTATTTTCACTTTGGGGTTTTGGGCAATCTATTAAAGTACAAGGTGCTGTAACTGATGAGAGTGGAAGTCCTGTGCCTGGAGTGAGCGTAGTTATCAAAGGAACAACAGTTGGTATTGTTACAAATATCGATGGGAAATATCAGATTGAAGCAAATAGTAAGTCAACCTTATCTTTTTCATTTGTTGGGTACAAAACACAGGATATTCCTGTTTCCGGCAAAAAAGAGATCAATGTCAAACTCCTTCCCTTAAACTTGCAAGTGGATGAAGTCGTAGTGGTTGGTTACGGTACTCAAAGGAAAAGCGACATTTCCGGATCAGTTGTTTCAGTTAACACTCAGGAAATGATGAAAAAAGTACCTACGAACATTTTACAAGGTTTAAAAGGCCAGGCTGCAGGTGTTGTGGTTTCAGCACAAGACGGTTCACCTGATGCAAACAGCGCTGTTCAAATCCGAGGTGTTGCAACTATTAATGGTGATACCAAACCGCTGTATGTAATTGATGGTGTCGTAGTAGGTAAGGATGCCAATTTTCTTAACCCAAGTGATGTCGAAAGCATTGAAATTTTGAAAGATGCTTCTGCAACTGCAATTTACGGTGCGGCCGGTGCTAATGGTGTCATCATGGTTACTACCAAACATGGAGCAGTAGGTTCTACACATGTTACTGCTTCAGTTGACTTTGGTGTCCAAAGTTTGGCGGCAACATTGGCTGTTGGTGATGTGGACCAATATGCAAAAAATATTCGTCAGGCCCGCGCGAACGATGGTACGATCCTGGCTAATCCAATTTTTTCTGCGCAATACGATGGCAAAAGAAAGAACATTGACTGGCAAAAGGAAATGACACGCGTTGCCCTTCGGCAGCAATATTCTGTTTCGGCTCAGGGAGGTACTGAAAAAACTCAACAATTCTTCTCCGTAAGTTATTTAAACCATGACGGTATTGTCATCAATTCGAATGCCAAACGTATTACTGCTCGTGCAAGTGTAGTTAGTAAAGTAGCTGATTTCCTTGAAATTGGTGGAGATATCAATTTTATTCATAGTGAATCACACGGTAACAATGCAGGCTTCGGGAATAATGGTAACCTTTCTTCCATCCGTGATATGGCATTCCTTTGTCCCACAATGGATTATGTAGACCCAGCGACTGGCGTCCTTGTAAGTCCAAACGTTAGAAACGCGAATGGAACTTATGGTACTCCAGTTCAGGGTAATGTAGGCTCTTTCGATGGAAATCTGGGAAATAACGTTGTTGCTGAACAAATGGAACAAACCGGTATATCCAAACATAACCAGACAATTATCAGTGCTTATGCCAATATTAAATTATTTAAAGGGTTAACTTTTAAATCCGTAGGATCTTATAATTTTTCAGCAGACAACTGGTATAACTTCTGGGGTAATAAAAAACGTTACATGCCCGACGGCGTAACACAGGTTCCATTGTATAATTACGATACCAAGTACTATTTGGGAATCAACAATAGTAATTATAATACACTTCAGCTTGAAAGTTATTTGACTTACAATTGGAAGAATGAAATTCACAATGTGACTTTGATGGCAGGTAATTCTGTAAGCAAAGAGTTCGGAAACTGGAGCAATGCTGCCGGTAATGATTTTCCCGGCGATAACATCCGTGCTATTAATTTGACCAACCTTCCTACAGCAAGATCAGGTGATGGAGCTTATAATCTGGAAATCCATAATTTGTCTTACTTTGGTCGTGCACAATATAGTTTAAAGGATCGTTATATTTTAACCAGCACGATTCGTCGCGATGGTTCTTCCAGATTTGGTGTTGATAATACATGGGGTACTTTCCCGTCAGCAGCGGTTGCCTGGCGTATCACGGAAGAGAATTTCATGAAAGGTGTTACGTCAATCAGTAATTTGAAACTTCGTTTAGGTTGGGGACAAACCGGGAACTCAGGTAATCAAAATAGTGATCAGGCAACTGCCGCATTAACTTCATCTAATATTCAGTACTTTTATTATCCGCAAAATGGCGTTTTAGGAGCTGGTTCATCATCAAGAATCCCAGTCGTTGGCACTGTTAAAACATTAGCTGACACCAAGTTGAAATGGGAGACCAATGAGCAAAAAAACATCGGTATTGACCTTGGATTATTAAAAAATAGTTTGAATGTAACCGTCGATTATTTCACCCGGTCATCTAAAGATTTGTTGAATTGGTTGAATATACGCCCCTCATCTGGTTACGATAAAGTATATACAAACTTAGGCGGAATTGACAATAAAGGTTACGAGTTCAGTATAAATTATAAAAAGCAAATTAACCAGGATTGGAATTTCGGCGTCACAGCAACAGGTTCGCACGTGAAAAACAAAATTTCAAATATTGGTGGTTTAGATATATTCTTTGAAAACACAGGTGCAACCGGCGATGGTTCTAACCAGGGTCAAATTGGTGCTCCTTCTGGAACTCACTGGAACAATCACTCTATTATGCGTGAAGGTTATGCCGTTGGTTCTTACTATGGTTACAAGGTAGATCATATCTACAAAAATCAGGCTGAGATTGATGCTGCCAATGCTGCTGCTATTGCTGCCGGTCACTCAGGTGGATACAACAATGGTTCAAAGACCGTTCCTGGTGATTATAAATTTAAAGACCTGAATGGTGATGGTTTCGTTGATGAAAAAGATATGACCATCTTAGGTAATGGTTTCGCTAAATTAAATTATGGTTTAACCCTCAATGCATCGTATAAGAATTGGGATTTCATGGTTTACGGTTACGGAGCTTATGGCGCACAAATTTATTCTTACTCTTCGATGACTTTAACCGACATGTTCCCGAGTGATAACGGTACGACGCCTAACCTTTTGAAAGAGGTTGCGCAAAATGCCTGGACACCAACAAATACAAATGGCACTTATGCCAGGTTATCTTTCCTCGATTTGAATTACAACATGCGTGGTTCTGATGCTTGGCTCAAAAAAGGTGATTATTTCAAAATCAGCAATATTCAGGTTGGTTATACTTTTGATAAGAATATGTTGAAGGTCGTTCGTCTCCAAAGTGCACGTATCAGCGCTTCTATTTCAAACGTACTTTGCATCTCATCATATAACAAATATGGCGATCCTGAAGTTGGACAGGGTAGTGTGCTCTATACCGGTTTGGATACTGGCCGTTATCCTATGCCACGTGTTTATTCCGTAGGTTTAAACATTCAATTCTAATTGTTTCACATTAATACAACGAATATTATGAAAAAAACATCAAGAATATTATATGCTATACTCGTCGGTGGTCTATTCCTGATAGGAACGGACTCCTGTAACCAAAAGGAATTTTTAAAGGTAGATCAGTATAGTCTATTGGCTGCTGATCAAATGTTTAAAACTACTGACCAAGCCAAGGGTGGTCTTGTTGGTTGCTACACGATGATGCTTCCGGATAATACTGACGGAGATTGGGGTATCAAACCGAACTTGTTTATCGGTGGCCACCCTACAATGGATACTCAGGCCACAGGATGGGATAAAGACTGGAATCAACAAGCCTGGACTCCAGGTAGCCCTGAATTATTGGGAGGCTGGAAACATGCCTATAATGCAATAACCCGTTGCAACGATTTCCTTGCCGGTCTTGAAGCTGCAGATAAAAACATTATTAATGATGATTTAAGAAAGTCATTGGATGGTCAGGCCCGGGGCATACGTGCTTTCTTCTATATGTGGCTGGCAAAAGCATTCGGTCGTGTACCGATGCTTGCAACAGGCGAGAATTATATTAACACTCCGGCAAAAGCTCGTGCAAAAGATTTTACTGAAATGTGGAATTTTATCATTGATGACTTGAAAGTAGCCGCAGATGAACTTCAATGGGATCCATTAAATGGTGAGTATGGACGTATTACAAAGGGTTTTGCTCTTTCATACCTGGGAGAAGCGTATATGTGGAGAGCGTATCGCGTTCCGGCCGGAGCTGCAGCAGACTATGGTTTAGCCAAGACCGCTTTTGAACAAGTAATTGCCAGCGGTAAATACGAATTAAATAAATCGTTCACCACATTGTGGGATCCGGGCGCTGTTTGGACAAAAGAGTGTATTTGGGAAGAGGTTCTCGACGAAGGTTCACAATGGAATCAATGGTCGAACCTATCGCAGGCACACAACTGGATGGTGCAGTTTGTAGCTTGTGGTTCTCTTGGTGGATGGGGTACCCTGTACCTGTCATGGGAATGGTGGAGTTCATATGAAAAAGGCGACAAACGTCGTGAGGCTTCAGGTGTTACGGGCGCTATCAGAAATATTGATCCGGCATTTAAGTCTGCCACAAACTATGGTTACCATCCTTATTTGCAGCAAAGCCTTACAGTTCCTGATAGTATTGATACGCATTATCATTTTTCAAATAGTGGTGAATATGCTCCTTCCATCTGGACGAATAAATATTGGCGTTCAACCCGTTCAAATTATCAGGCTCCATGGGGTTCCCAACAGATTTATTATAAACGTTATGCAAATGTTTTATTAGACTATGCAGAATGCTTGTTTAATTTGAATGGTGCAGGTGATGCAACAGCCTGGGCTCAGATTGCTAAAATTCGTGATCGTGCATGGGGTAATCTGGAAGTTGGTAATTCTGCTGCTTTAACTTCAACTTACCTTCCTTATTATCAGCAAATAACAACTTTCTTTAATGGTAATGGCTCTAATCCTCCAATGGTATCGCCTACTACTTATCCTCTTCCATTCAATACGGCTGCTGTTACTGTTCCTGACGCTCAGACTTATTATACTTCGTTAAAAGCTTCTAAAGGATTTACTTCTCCGGTATGGTTAGTAGCCTTGGGACAGGAACGTCGCAGGGAATTTAATTCAGAATGGTGTCTTGCCCAGGATTTAATCCGTTCTGGTTTTATTCAAGACCATATAACACATAATTATCCAAAAGGGGTAGGTTATCCAGCCAATAACCCTTTGGTAAGAGATGATTATCATACTTATCGTACTTATGATTTCAATCTCTTAAAGATGGATATGCCAATTCCAACAGACGAATTATTGAAAAACAAATTGTGTGATCAAAATGAAGCTTACAAATAATGGAAAGAAATAAGATTACATTTTTAGTAATGTAGTGTTATCTTGATATTATGCAAATTAAAAAGGGGGAATACTAGTGTGCATTCCCCCTTTTTCTTTGAAATCAAATACATCATTCCATTTGATGAACTCGCCATGGAAAATTACCTATAGTTAAAAAATTTTTAGTACAATCATTCTTGCCCCAAAGGCAATAAAGAGACTTCATTGATAATTTTCCCAACTTTGTTGGATTTAAGTAATTGCAAGAATATAATGTCGTATTTATATTAGCAGTACCTTCTTTGTAGTTTAAATAAGGTTTGTGATACTTTCCTGTAACATTTCTGTAATAAATATTACAGAAACATTACAGGAAAATTACAGAAACATTACAACACCGAAGTTAGTATGGTGAAAGTAAATTTTAGGTAATCGGTGAATCCCGCAGTTGAAGCAATGAAATGTGAATCTCGTGACATTTTTTTCGCAATTGTTCGATGAATTTTGTGTTTGAGAATGTGACACTTATTTATTCTCATTATTTATTGGAATAGAATTAATTTATTAAACTGAAGTATTATTTATTAACAATAAAAGTCCATTACCTGAGAAATGAAAACCAATACCTGCATTTGGAGGAAAAATAGCCTTCTTAAAATCAGCATGTTGCTTATTTCATGCATTTTTTTATTTGTCACTTATTCAGTTACAGCACAAACGAAAAAAAGCAAGAGTGAAAAATTAAAAAAAGAATATCATACTGGCGCTTACCGGAACCTCTTTCTCGAAGCCGGGTACCGTCAGACCGAAATAGATAAAAAAGTTGAAAAGGCCTATCTTGACCTGTTTGAAGGTCCAAACCGCATTTATTTTGAGGTGGGTGATTCGATGGCTTACGTGTCGGATGTCAAAAATCACGATGCCCGTACTGAAGGCCTTTCGTATGGGATGATGATTGCCGTTCAACTCAATAAAAAAGATGTTTTTGACCGTATATGGCGATGGTCGAAAAAATATCTTCAACATCAGGAAGGGACACGAAAAGGATATTTTGCATGGAGTATCGATCCTAAAACGATGAAAAAAAACTCCGAGGGTAGCGCTTCCGATGGCGAACTCTATTACATTACCAGCCTGTTGTTTGCATCGAACCGCTGGGGCAACAATACCGGAATTGATTATTATACCGAAGCCCGTAATATTCTCGACGAAATGTGGAAAAAAGATGGATCTGGCAATATCTATAATCTGATAAACACCGATATTAAACAGATCTCTTTTGTGCCCGAAGGCGATGGATATAAGTGGACAGACCCTTCTTATCATTTACCTGCTTTTTATGAGATTTGGGCCGAATATGCCAAAGATGGCCATGAACAATTTTACAGTGATTGTGCAGATACATCCCGAGTATTCTTACACAGGGCATGTCATCCTGTGACAGGTCTTAATGCCGACTATACTGAATTTAGCGGAAAGCCGCACCCCACTCCCTGGATGCCCGGAGGTTTTCGTTATGATTCCTGGCGAGTGCCCATGAATATTGCCATGGATTACGTCTGGTATGGAAGGGACAAAACATGGCAGGAAGACTATGCCAACCGTTTTCAAGGATTCCTAAGATCAAAAGGTATCGACTCCTTTGAAGATCAGTTCAATCGCGACGGATCAACTCCTGAAATCATTCTTCAGGCAGGAGGTTTTAAAAAACTAAGACATTCTTTAGGGTTGTTGGCTACCTCTTCTTCAACCTCTATGATTGGCAAAAATAAAAATAGTCTCGACTTTGTAAATGCACTTTGGAATGTCAAACTAGAACCTTACAAAGATGGTTATTTTGATCCGTATTACGATGGCTTACTGTATCTGTTCAGCCTGATGCATCTAAGTGGTAAATATCAAATTATCACGCCTCAACACCAATAAAAAATTAAGAACAGTTTGCATATGTTCTCACAATTGTTGTTTATACTAGTCGATATTGTATCTTTCGATAAAATCAGCAAGGTTGGACGACCTGGCGAATCGAACATTCGTCTATATCTCAATGCAAGTGATAATCCCAAAGAAATTCCAATGAAAGGAAACTCGAGCAACATCCTTTTTAATAATGATTATACTGGTAATTTAGCCAAATGAGTCAGAATTCATTGAAACCAAATAAACCATATAGTATGACAAAGTATTTTTTGTGTGGAATCATCCTTTTCATCTTTTCAAATGGCATAAGCGTTGCTCAGACAAAGGCACCTGCCCCTTTCGGCCCTGTTCCAACTGAAAACCAGTTGAGATGGCAGGAAATGGAGTATTATGCTTTTGTTCATTTCTCGTTAAATACCTATACCGACCAGTCATGGGGAAAAGGAGACGAAAATGTCAACCTGTTTAATCCAAAGAATCTGGATTGCCGCCAGTGGGTGCGTATTTGCAAAGAAGCCGGGATGAAAGGAATCATCATTACAGCCAAGCATCATTGCGGTTTTTGCATCTGGCCTTCGAAATATACAGAATATTCGGTAAAAAATGCACCATGGAAAAACGGCAAGGGCGATATGGTTCGCGAAATGGCCGATGCCTGCAAAGAATATGGATTGAAGTTGGGTATTTATTTATCGCCATGGGACAGGAATAGCAGGGACTACGGAAAACCGGAATACATCACCTATTTTCGTAATCAGCTCACCGAACTTCTCACCAATTACGGGCCGATTTTTGAAGTATGGTTCGACGGTGCTAACGGTGGTTCGGGTTATTACGGTGGTGCAAACGAAACCCGCAAAATTGACCGTACAACCTATTACGACTGGAGGAATACTTATAAGATGATCCGCAAGTTACAACCGAATATTGTGATTTGGAATGATGGCGGTGACCGTGGCGACTTACGCTGGGTTGGAACAGAGGAAGGCTATGTTGGTGAAACGAACTGGAGTTTGCTGAATGCCACTGGTGATGTACCCTATAATATGTTGCATCATGGGGTAGAAAACGGGAACGCATGGGTGCCTGCCGAGGTAAATACTTCAATCAGGCCAGAATGGTTTTACCATCCAAACGAAGACACCAAGGTGAAAACAGTGCCAGTTTTGATAGAAACTTACTATAACTCCATCGGGCGTAACGGCTCCTTATTGCTCAACTTTCCGATTATGCCTAACGGACTGATCCATCCGAATGACGAAAAAGCAGCACTTGAATTTGCCAAAGCTGTGAAGGAATCATTCGCGGTAAACCTTGCAGAAAAAAAGAAAGCAGAAGCTTCCAATGTTCGTGGAAATACAAAAGAATTTGGGGCAGCTAAGGCAATTGACGGCAATAAAGACACCTATTGGGCTATCGACGACAACGTCACAAAAGCTTCATTGACCATAGATTTGGGTAAACCAACATGGTTCAATCGTTTTCTTGCACAGGAATATATCCGCTTGGGACAACGTGTGAAAGCCTTTACGGTGGAGGCACTTGTTGACGGGAACTGGAAAGAAGTGGCAACTGCAACGACAATTGGATATAAACGTATCCTTCGTTTTCCGAGTGTAAAAGCGACTAAAGTTCGTTTCAGTATCACCGATTCGAAAATTTGCCCGGTCATTTCCAATATAGGAGTTTACAATGCACCGGTATTACTGAAAGCCCCCTCCATCGCCAGAAACCAAGCAGGTGAAATTTCGATAACAACCAATGATATCGGCCCGATTTTTTACTATACGCTGAACGGCAGCGAACCAACTACGAAATCAAATATGTACACCGGGCCTTTTCCTGCTGATGGAAAAATGGAGGTTAAAGCAATTGCCTTTGATCCGGCTTCAGGTAAAAGCAGTCCGGTAAGTCACGAAAAATTCGATATTTCAAAGAAAGACTGGAAAATTGTCGGGATAAATGATGTAAAGGCCTGCACAATCATTGATGGAAACATATTAACTGTTTGGCACCAAAGAGATAACAAAAAAATGCCCATCGATTTAGTCATCGATTTAGGGAAAAACTATATTGTGTGCGGTTTCAAATACCTGCCGGACCAGAACAAATGGAATTCAGGCATCATCACCAACTACCAGTTCTATATTTCAGAGGACAATATAGAATGGAAACTGGTTAATGAAGGTGAATTCTCAAACATCAAAAACAACCCGGTGTGGCAAATCAAGAATTTTTCGCAGGTAAATGCCCGGTTTATTAAGCTGAGGGCTATCAAAAACACTTCGAATGATGATGTTGCAGGATATGCCGAGGTGGATTTAATTACCAACTAAATTCTATTAAACATGAAAAAAGCAGTTCTGGTAGTCTTTTGTTTCTTATTTGCAATCAGCGTTTGGGCACAGCAATATCCCTGGCAAGACCCAAAATTGAGTTCAGAGGAACGGACGAAAGATTTAATATCCCGCCTGACTTTAGAAGAAAAAGCAACTTTGATGTGTGATATATCGGATGCCATTCCACGCATGGGTATCAAAAAATTCAACTGGTGGAGCGAAGCCTTGCACGGTTTGGCCAACAATGGCAATGTAACTGTTTTTCCGGAACCAGTAGGCATGGCAGCTTCATTCGATGATTCACTGGTTTACCACATTTTCGATGCAGTTTCGGATGAAACCCGCGCCAAGTATAATGAAGCAGTGGCAAAAGGTCAGGAAAACAAGCGCTTCCTAAGCCTCTCGGTCTGGACGCCCAATGTCAATATTTTCCGCGACCCACGTTGGGGACGCGGTCAGGAAACATACGGCGAAGATCCTTACCTGACTTCCCGCATGGGTGTTCAGGTCGTGAAAGGTTTACAGGGGCCAGCCGATGCCAAATACCGAAAATTGCTTGCCTGTGCAAAGCATTACGCGGTACACTCCGGACCTGAATGGAGCCGTCATTCGCTTAATCTGAACAATATCGATCCGCGCGATCTGAATGAAACCTACCTTCCGGCGTTTAAATCGCTGGTCCAGAAAGCTGATGTCCGCGAAGTGATGTGTGCTTATCAGCGTTTGGATGACGAACCTTGTTGCGGGAACTCACAACTTCTTCAGAAAATTCTTCGTGATGAATGGGGCTTTAAATACCTGGTGGTTTCGGATTGCGGCGCAATAGGCGATTTTTATACCAGCCATAAAGTTTCATCAGATGCGGTTCATGCTGCGTCGAAGGGAGTTTGGGCCGGAACCGATGTGGAGTGTCAGTGGATTGATCACAATTACAAGAAATTGCCTGAAGCTGTCGCAAAAGGTTTGATTACCGAAGATGAAATCAACAGACACGTCATGCGCGTGATGGTTGGCCGTTTCGATTTAGGCGAAATGGACGATGATGCCATCGTACCCTGGACAAAAATCCCCATGTCGGTTGTGAATAACGAAGCGCATCGGAAACTGGCACTGGACATGGCCCGCGAAACAATGACGCTGCTTCAGAATAAAAACAACATTCTTCCTTTAAAAAAATCCGGCAAAATTGCCGTAGTTGGGCCAAATGCCGATAATAAACCCATGTTATGGGGGAATTATAACGGAACGCCAGTCAGGACAATTTCAATTCTCGACGGTATAACTTCAAAGCTCCCAGCCCAAAAGGTAATCTATGATAAAGGATGCGATTTGGTTGAGGATAAAGTGACTGATAGCTATTTCCCGAATTGTTCGGTTGATGGAAAGAAAGGGTTTAAAGCAGCATACTGGAATACGGCAGACCGTTCTGGTGATGTAGTTGCAACACAACAGATTGGAGATCCGATAAAATTAACAACAGCCGGGCAGCACGAATTTGCTTCAGGAGTAAAATTGGAAGGTTTTTCGGCCAGGTATGAAACCGAGTTCACCGCGCCTAAAACTGAGGAAATCGTATTTAAATGTGGAGCTGCCGGATATTTCGAACTCTTTGTAAATGGAGAGTCTATCAGGAAATTTAATAACTGGAGGGTGCTGATTTTCCGGATTCCATATAAGGTTGAAGCTGGTAAAAAATACAAAATTGAAATGCGTTTTGCTCAGATGAACAATTGGGAAGCAAATATCGAATTCAATTTTGGTAAAGAAGTGGACGTTGACTACACCAATCTGATCAGTAAACTGAAAGGCATTGATGTGGTTGTGTTTGTTGGCGGACTTTCCACTGTACTCGAAGGCGAAGAAATGCCAGTCTCTTTCCCTGGATTCAAGGGCGGCGACCGCACCAACATCGATCTTCCTGCGGTTCAGCGAAATTGTCTGAAAGCATTGAAGCAAGCCGGAAAGAAGGTGATCTTTGTAAATTGTTCAGGCTCGGCCATTGCTTTCACACCTGAAACCGAAACCTGCGATGCCATTCTTCAGGCCTGGTACAGTGGGGAATCGGGTGGTCAGGCTGTAGCCGATGTGCTTTTCGGCGATTATAACCCATCAGGAAAATTGCCCGTCACTTTCTACAAAAATTCTGATCAGTTGAAAGATTTTGAAGACTACTCAATGAAAGGCCGCACATACCGGTTCATGAACGATGCACTTTTCCCGTTTGGCTTTGGATTGAGTTACACCACATTCAAAATCGGGGATGCCAAACCAGGCAAGGCAGAGATCAGGAAAGATGAAACTCTTGAATTGACAATTCCTGTATCGAATACAGGAAAGCAAAAAGGAACTGAAGTCGTTCAGGTATATGTGAAGAAAGTGAACGATATCGATGGCCCAAGCAAAACTTTACGAGGCTTTAAACGGGTTGAAGTTGCTGCCGGAAAAACCATTCCGGTTTCAATTGATCTTTCACCATCGGCATTCGAATTCTACGATCGCAGCCAGCTCAAAATGGCGGTTACATCCGGCGAATATGAAGTGTACTATGGAACGAGTTCCGATTCCAAAGATTTGAAATTAACCAGAATTACAATACTTTAAGATAGATTATAAACCTAAATAAATCACGAATTATGGAACGATATTTTTTGAGAACTAGAATTTCTGTCATTTTGCTAATCCTGTCGACAACCGTTGGATTTTGTTTCGCACAGTCTTCTGCAAAAATTGTTGAAGACTTCAAAGCTTCTTCAGTCAATCAACCCTGGAAAGAATTTCCTCAGGTAAATTCAGAAGGCCGTGTGCGTGTTCAAATTTCTGCTCCCGGGGCCAATAAAGTACAACTCGATATTGGCGCCGTAAAATACGACCTGGTTAAAGATGATAAAGGGGTATGGACAGGCGAATCGGCTCCTCAGGACGAAGGGTTTCATTACTATCAGCTATGGGTTGATGGCGCACCAGTTCCGGATCCCGGTAGCCTGTACTTTTATGGTGCGAGTCGTTGGGGAAGCGGTATCGAGATTCCTGCCAAAGACCAGGATTTTTATACTTTGAAAAATGTGCCTCACGGCCAGGTAATAGAGCTTCCTTATTTTTCGAAAAGCAACAATAGCATGCGTCGTTGTTTCATTTATACACCGCCAGGATATGACAAGGATGCCCAAAAACGCTACCCTGTGTTGTATCTTCAACATGGCGGTGGTGAAAACGAAACCGGTTGGTCCAATCAGGGACATGCCAACCTCATCATGGATAATCTGATTGCCGGGGGCAAAGCCAAACCATTTATCATTGTGATGGATAACGGTACCTGGACCATGACTGGCCCACGTCCTGCTGATCGTAGCGCCGGCACCTGGCCACCCAAAGGATGGGCAGATGGCTTTATGAAGACCTTACTCGAAGACATCATTCCGATGATCGATGCCAACTATCGCACTTTGGCAGATCAACAGCACCGCGCCATGGCCGGACTTTCCATGGGTGGCATGCAAACCCGCGTGATTACCCTCGCTCATCCTGAAGTATTCTCACATGTAGGCATATTCAGTGGCGGCAGTATCAGTACTGAAGATCTGGCAAGCGCTCCTGGATTTAAAGAAAAAGTCAAATTGGTGTTTGTGAGCTATGGAAGCCGCGAACTCGAAAACCCCAGAGCTGGCTTTGGTGGCAATCCAAAAGAAAACCAGGACAAACTTAAAGATGCCGGTATCAATACCCATTTTTATGTTTCTCCTCAAACGGCTCACGAATGGCAAAGCTGGAGACGGAGCCTGAATGAATTTGCACCACTTTTATTCACCAACTAAAATCGAAAACCCATGAAACGGCATTTAATTATTATCGTTCTGATATTGAGTTTATTTGGTTCGTTGTGTTTTGCACAGGCAAGCCAGCCAGGCATTTCCGATGATTTCAAACCTTCAAGCCTGAATCAACCGGGAAAAGAGTATCCACAAGTGAATTCACAGGGATATGTCCGTTTCCGCATAGAAGCTCCTCAGTCTCAAAGTGTTGTTGTGAGCCTTGGATTAGGCGGTACCAAAGGTGGTACTCCGCTCACCAAAGCCGAAGATGGTTTCTGGACGGGCATTACTGCCGGACCAATGGAAGAAGGCTTTCATTATTACCATCTTACAATTGATGGTGGGGTATTTAACGATCCGGGAGCGTTGAATTTTTACGGTTCAACCCGTTGGGAAAGCGGCGTCGAAATACCTGCTCACGATCAGGATTTCTATGCATTGAACGACGTCGCTCATGGAAATGTTCAGCAGATACTTTTCCCATCGAAAAGCACTTCGACCTCGCGCAGAGCCTTTGTCTACACACCTCCCACTTACGGTAAAGACAAGAACAAACGTTATCCGGTTCTCTATCTACAACACGGCTGGGGCGAAGATGAAACGGCATGGTCAAATCAGGGTCATGCCAATCTGATCATGGATAATATGATTGCTGAAGGAAGAATCAAGCCTTTCATAATTGTAATGACCTATGGAATGACCAATGAGGTTCAGTGGGGACATATGAACGAATTCAAAATTGAAAATTTCACAACAGTTCTTGTTGATGAGTTGATTCCATATGTGGATGCCAACTTCAACACGATAGCCGATCAGCAACACCGCGCCATGGCCGGACTCTCAATGGGTGGCATGGAAACCCATACGATCACACTGAACAAACCTGAAGTGTTTTCATACTTCGCTTTGCTAAGCGGTGGTTTATACAAACCTGAAGAAATCAAAGACAAGTCGAAAGTAAAACTGATCTTTTTGAGTTGCGGAAGCTTTGAAAACCCCGATGGCGTTAAAAATTCTGTAGTTGCACTAAAAGAGGCAGGCTTCAATGCTGTTTCCTTTGTTTCCGAAAATACCCGTCACGAGTTCCAGACCTGGCGTCGTAGTCTGCAGGAATTGGCCCCACTTCTGTTTAAAGATTAATTGAAAATCAAATGAATAAACGAATCTTACTTATGGCATTCTTTGCATCGTTCTCACAAGGAATCTGCTTTGCACAGACAAATCCGACAAAAGTTACAGAATATTTTGCGCCTTCTTCAGTCAATCAGCCGGGGAAGCAATTTCCTCAGGTAAATTCTGAGCGGCGTGTTCGCACCAGTATTTCTGCCCCTGAAGCCAAAAAAGTTCAACTCGATATTGGCGGTGTGAAATACGATCTGGTCAAAGACGATAAGGGCGTTTGGACCGGCGAGTCAGCTCCGCAGGATGAAGGTTTTCACTACTATCAGCTGAATATTGATGGCGCTTCGGTTCCAGATCCGGGAACCAAATATTTCTACGGAGCAGGCCGTTGGGGAAGCGGGATTGAAATTCCAGCTGTTGATAAGGAGTTTTACGCTTTGAAAGATGTTCCTCATGGCCTGGTAAGCGAGAACATCTATTTCTCGAAAATCACCGATTCGTTCAGGCGTTGTTTCGTCTACACTCCGGCCGGCTATGAAAAGGATGCCAAAATCCGCTATCCGGTACTTTATCTTCAACACGGTAGCTTTGAAGATGAAACCGGATGGGCCACTCAGGGAAAAGCAAGCCTGATACTCGATAACCTGATTTCTTCGAAAAAAGCGGTTCCGATGATTATCGTAATGGATAATGGCTATGCTTACAAACCACAAAGTGGTGAACCAGGCGCACGTCCCGCTTCTGCATTCGAGGAAGTGGTTGTCAATGAAATCATTCCGATGATTGATTCGAAGTTTCGAACCATTGCCGACCGTGAGCATAGAGCAATAGCTGGCCTGTCAATGGGCGCCAATCAAACCATGCGGATCATCATGAACAACCTCGATAAGTTTGCATCTTATGGCGGATTTAGTGGTACGTCAAATTACCCAAGTTCTGATGAAATTGATCCGGCAACTTTTCTGGATGGAAAATTCAAAGATGGTGCTGCGTTCAACAAGCAAATTAAAGTTTTCTGGTTGGGTTTGGGAACAAAAGAACCCAACCCGTTCCCTGGTTCAGTTGGGGCATTTCGCAAGATGCTTGAAAAACAAGGAATTAAGTATGTTTATTATGAGTCTCCAAATACCGCCCACGAATGGCTAACCTGGCGAAGAGACTTAAACGAGTTTGCGCCACTATTATTTAAATAAACGACCAATGAGAAAGACAATATTTGTAATTGCAGTGTTTTCGTGGTTTATTACCAGACAAATTTTCGCACAGCAACCCTCACCGGTTAAAGTTCAGGAAGGAATGGTACAGGGAACCCTTGAAAACGGGTTAACGGTTTACAAAGGCATTCCGTTTGCTGCACCTCCGGTTGGCGATTTGCGATGGAAAGCTCCGCAACCTGCCGCAAAATGGGAAGGTGTAAAGCATACAACCAAATTTGCACCAGCCACTTTTCAAGGAGGAAATCCACCTTCAGGAAAAAGTGAAGACTGCCTGTACCTGAACATTTGGACTCCGGCAAAATCGGCCAAAGAAAAAATTCCGGTGCTTGTGTGGATTTACGGCGGCGGATTTAGTTTCGGCTCAACTGCTGAACCCGGATACAACGGCGAGAAGCTGGCCAAAAAAGGAGTTGTTCTGGTTAGTATAGCTTACCGTGTTGGACAACTTGGATTTTTGGCTCATCCTGAATTGAGCGCCGAAAACCCGGATCATGTTTCAGGAAATTACGGAATCCTCGACCAGATTGCCGGACTTCAATGGATTAAAAATAACATTGCTGCATTCGGTGGCGACCCCAATAAAATAACCATTTTCGGTGAATCTGCCGGTGGGATTTCGGTGAGCATGTTGTGCGCATCGCCTTTGGCTAAAGGATTGTTCCAGAGGGCTATTTCTGAAAGTGGTGGTTCTTTCGGGCCAACGCGTGCCAAAACTTATCCGGGCGAAAACATGAAAACCTTGAAACAGGCTGAAGCTGAAGGAATAGCTTATGCTCAAAAAGTTGGTGTTTCGTCGATGGCAGAAATGCGTAAAATGGAAGCAGACAAACTTCCTATGGGTATGGGAATGGGTGGCGGATGGCCAATTACCGATGGAGTTGTGATTCCTGATGATCAGCACAAACTTTATGAAATCGGAAAATACAATGATGTGCCCGTTCTTATTGGATACAATTCCGACGAAGGCGCCAGCTTTTCAAGAGAAAAAACGCCGGAAGAATACTATGCCGGTGTTAAAGCCAGATACGGAAAATTTGCCGATGAGCTGATTAAAGCTTATCCTGCAGCAGAAAATTCAGTTCCGAAAACTGCACGCGATTTAGCCCGTGATGCCGCTTTTGGCTGGCAAACCTGGAGCTGGGCAAGACTTCAGTCACAAACCGGTAAATCGAAAGTTTACCTGTACTATTTCGATCAGCACCCTGACTATCCGAAAGATTCACCACGTTACGGTTATGGCTCACCTCATGGACAAGAGGTTGGCTATGTTTTTATGAACCTCGATGCCTCGAATCCTCAAACAACAAAATCTGACTTGGAAATTTCAGAGGCAATGGGAACCTACTGGACCAACTTTGCCAAATACGGTGATCCAAACGGACAGGGAGTTCTGGCTTGGCCTGTTTTCAGCGACAAAAACCCTGAGGTAATGTACCTTGGGCCAACACCTCATGTAGGACCTGTACCGAGCGCCGAATCACTAAAGGTATTGGATGGCTATTTTGAATGGAGAAGGACACCGGAAGGCGAAGCGTGGGCAAAATAATGATAACCAGCTAAAAGAAAATCATGAAAATAAAACTGGGCTTAATCCTCATAGTAGGATTGCTTTTTACAAATAAAGAAGTGTTTTCGCAGGATCCGAATTTCCAGATTTATCTGTGTATTGGACAGTCGAATATGGAAGGCGCGGCACGTGCTGAACTTCAGGATTCAACTGTAAATCCACGATTTGAGGTAATGGAAGCGGTAAACTGCGACAACCTTTGCCGTAAAATGGGAAGCTGGTATCCGGCAGTTCCACCCCTTTGTCGTTGCAAAACGAATCTGGGACCAACTGATTTTTTTGGAAGAACAATGGTCGCTAATCTTCCTAAAAAAATAAAAGTTGGGGTGATTGTGGTGGCCATTGGTGGTTGTAAAATTGAGCTTTTCGACAAAGACAATTTTCCGGCATACGTCGAAACCGCTCCAGGTTGGATGAAAGGAATGATTAAAGAATACGATGGAAATCCATATGGACGATTGGTAGAAATGGCTAAACTGGCGCAGAAGGATGGTGTTATCAAGGGCATTCTACTTCATCAGGGTGAATCGAATTCGAACGACAGTCTGTGGACAAGAAAAGTAAAAGGTGTATACGATAACCTGATGAAAGACCTGAACCTTGATCCCAAAAATGTGCCGTTGCTCGCGGGCGAAACAGTGAATGCCGACCAACAGGGAGTTTGCGCGGGCATGAATACCATTATTGCTACACTGCCAAAAACATTGCCCAATTCGTATGTTATTTCTTCAGCCGGTTGTGCCGATGGTCCTGATAACCTGCATTTCAGCGCAGCCGGATACCGGGAATTGGGAAAACGGTATGCCGAAAAAATGCTTTCATTATTGGGAATTAAAATTACCAAACCATAGCAATCAATCGCCTCTTTCAGGAGAAGTTACAAATAGAATAGATAAAAAATGCGAGATTATTTTTACACTGCCTTAGCGTTGATAAGTTTAACTGTTTTGAAATCAAACTCGGTAGAGGCTCAGAATCAGCCTGATCAGTCTTTTTATCAGGAAGTTAAAACTTATACCAACCCGGTTTTGCCTGGCGATCATCCTGATCCAACTTTGTTGAAGGTTGGTGATGATTTCTACCATTGCGGCTCCTCTTTCCACTTTGCACCTTATATGCCGATTTATCATTCCAGGGATTTGGTGCATTGGGAAGTGATTGGAAGGGTGTTGCCGCCATCAAAGGCTGGTTGGGTTTTAGATCGCCCATCGAACGGCGTTTGGCAAGGTGCAATTACCTGGTTTTATGGTTCATACTGGATTTATTTCTCAGCAAATGGACAGTGGTTCTGTAAAGCGGATTCGCCTACCGGTCCATGGTCTGATCCCGTTGAGGTAAAAACCAATCCGACGTCTGGTCCGCTCGGTTACGACAATTCCATTTTTGTGGATGATGATGGTAAACCTTATATGGTTACCAAGAATGGACAGAAAGTAAATCGTATTCAGGAACTTGGAAAAGATGGCCAATTGGCAGGTACTGTGATGAACCTTGACTGGATCAATGCAAAATTGCAATACAGTTGGGCTGAAGGGCCTGTTATGTGTAAACGCAACGGATATTATTACTACTTCCCTGCGGGCGATGTATCGGGTGGCCAATATGCCATGAGAAGTAAAGAACTAACAGCTGATTCAACCAAATGGGAAAGGCTGGGTGAATTCTTTAAACCGATCAGCGATCCGAATATTGGATTCCGCCTTCCCAACCACATGTCGGCACCTTTTCAACTGGCCGACGGAACCTGGTGGACCATTGCTCAAAGTTATGAGATTTACGGAGGCGATGACTGGTCGGGTACGGGTCGTCAGACTTCGCTTTATCAGGTAATCTGGGAAGGCGATCGTCCATGGGGAGTGGCTCCGACGACGCAACCTATGTTGAAACCAAACCTGCCGCAATCGGACATTTTATGGAGAAGCGTCCAGAGTGATGATTTTGATGCGGATGTTTTAAATGCAAACTGGCATTTTTTGACTAAAAAAGCGGCCTCATCTTATTCTCTTTCAGCAATAAAAGGTTGGGTAAGACTCACTCCGGAAACAGAACGGACACATATGGTTCAGAAAGAAACCGACCATTATTATACAGCTGTCACGAAAGTTGATCTGGATGCCACAGATGCTGCGACAAAAGCGGGTATTTACCTTACCAATGGAAATCAAAAGGTAGTTGTTAGATTATATACCGGTTACGATGATGGAAAGAAAATCATTTTCGATTCTGACAAGGAATCCCGCAGTATTACCAACGAATTTGGGAAAACCGTTTACCTGAAAATGGAACGCAGCTGGCACAATTTAAGCGCATGGTACAGTGGCGATGGTATCGTTTGGAAGTCAATTGGCGACCCGGTCAGTGCTGTTAATCTGGATAAAGTACAACCCAATTACAACTCGTGGGTAGGTGCAAGCATCGGTTTATTTGCCGAAGGCAAACCGGCCGATTTCGATTTTTTTGTTTGTAAGGATGGCTTCTCTCCCCTACTCGCTGCAGGTTATAGCAATTATTTCGGCATCAAAACCATTCAGAAAGAATCAGGGAAAGTGGTCACAAACACATCTCCAAATGGCGGATGGTTCATGATTTCAGGAGTTGAATTGGGAAAAAAATCTCCTTCTTCAATAGAAGTAATGGCTTCTTCAAGCGCAAAAGGGAAACTTGAAATCTGGCTGAATGATTTAAAAACCGGAAAATTAATTGCATCCATTCCGTTAAATTCAACCGGAAGCGAAGATAACTGGAAGGCTTTCTCCAAAGCAGTCAAAGGGATTTCCGGGCATCATGATGTGTTTATCAAATTCCCGACAGGTAAAGAAGGCACCATAAACATCAAATCTATACGGTTCGTGAAGTAAGAAAATGAAATTGAGTATGGATGGACAATTGAAAAAACTGAAAAATGAAGACTAAATTTCTGGTTGTAGTTTTATACCTATGCTTTTCCCTGGTTACTGGAGTGGCAATAGCTCAGGATAGACTGTATCCCAACGAGTTTCCATTGGGTGATGTAAAACTGCTCGATGGGCCGTTCAAACATGCCCGTGACTTGAATATTGAGGTGCTCCTGAAATACGATGTTGACCGTTTGCTGGCTCCGTATCGCAAAGAAGCCGGATTATCCGAGAAGGCAAAATGTTATCCCAATTGGGAAGGACTCGACGGTCATGTTGGCGGTCATTACCTTTCTGCAATGGCAATGAATTATGCAGCTACCGGAAATGCCGAATGCAAAAAGCATATGGATCACATGATTTCGGAGCTGAAAGCTTGTCAGGATGCCAATGCACTGAAATATCCTGATTGGGGCGTCGGGTATGTGGGAGGGGTCCCCAATAGTGCAGCGTTATGGCCAAAGATAAAAGCCGGAGAAGTTGGAACAATCTGGAAGTGTTGGGCACCTTATTATAACATTCACAAGATGTTTGCCGGACTGAGAGATGCCTGGTTATATACTGGTAACACCAATGCAAAGAAAATTTTTCTTAATTTTTGCGACTGGGCAATCAATATCACTGCGGGTTTGACCGATGCCCAAATGGAAGAAATGCTTGGTAACGAACACGGTGGTATGGATGAAGTACTTGCCGATGCATACCAGATTTCAGGAAATGAAAAATACCTGACTGCCGCAAAACGTTATTCACACAAGATGTTTCTCGACCCATTGTCGCAGGGAATTGACAACCTCGATAACAAACATGCCAATACCCAGATTCCCAAATTTATTGGTTTTGAACGGATTGCCGAGCTCAGTGGCGATGAAAAATACGGAAAGGCCGGCAGTTTTTTCTGGGAAACGGTTACAACCAACCGTTCACTGGCATTCGGAGGAAACAGCCGAAGGGAGCACTTCCCGGCCAAGGAATCATGTATCGATTTTATCAACGTCAACGACGGGCCGGAATCCTGCAATTCATACAATATGCTCAAGCTGACCGAAGACCTGTTCCGTGTTCTTCCGTCAGCCAAATATGCTGATTATTACGAGCGTACCATATTAAATCACATCCTTTCCTCTCAGCATCCGGAGCATGGCGGATATGTTTATTTCACCCCTGCACGTCCGCGTCATTACAGGGTTTATTCTGCTCCAAATGAGGCTATGTGGTGTTGTGTAGGGACCGGCATGGAAAACCACGGCAAATACAACCAGTTCATTTACACTCATTCAAAAGATAATTTATACCTGAATCTTTTTATTGCTTCTGAATTGAACTGGAAAGAAAAAGGTTTGAAAATTAAACAGGAAACCAGTTTTCCTGAAGAGGAACAAACGAAATTAACGATCACTGAAGGCGCTGCAAACTTCAAATTGCTGGTTCGTTATCCGGCATGGGTAAGCAAAGGCGCATTAAAAATTTCGGTAAACGGGAAAGAAGTTTCTTGTACAGCAGCCCCTTCGTCCTATGTCGGCATCGACCGGAAATGGGAAAAAGGTGATGTGGTTCAAATCTCACTTCCGATGCACAATTCCATCGAACATTTGCCCAATGTTCCTGAATATATTGCCATCATGCATGGCCCGGTTTTACTGGGAGCCAAAACTGGAACCGAAGATTTAAAAGGCCTGATTGCCGATGACGGCCGTTGGGGCCAAAATGCCAGCGGAGAGTATTTACCTGTTGATAAAGCTCCTATCCTGATTGACGACAACATTGAAACGATTGCAAATAAGTTGGTTCCGTTAAAAGACAAGCCTCTAAACTTTACCTTGAAAGTAAAAATGGCTAATCCTGCCGAACTTACTTTGGAACCGTTTTATAAAATTCACGATGCCCGATATATGATGTACTGGCTGGCCCTGTCAAACTCAGGCTACAAGGCATATATTGATTCGCTGGCAAATATTGAAAAAGAGAAACTTGCCCTTGAAAAACGCACCATTGATAAAGTGGCTATCGGTGAGCAACAACCCGAAACCGACCATGAGATGCAGCTGGAAAAATCAAACAAAGGCAACAATTTAAATGAATTTTTTCGGGAGGCACGTGATGGAGGTTATTTCAGTTACGATCTGACAACAAAGTCAGAAACCGACTTGTGTTTGATGGTGCGATACTGGTGCGCCGAATGGGGTACCCGGAAGTTTGACCTATTTATCGACGATGAAAAATTAGTCACAGAGGACAATACCAGTAAATGGAACCAGTCGATGTTCAAAGAGGTGGTTTACTCCATACCAGATTCAATGGTTAAAGGGAAAGCCCATGTCAGGGTGAAATTTCAGTCACTCCCCGGAAGCACTGCCGGAGCAGTTTATTGCCTGCGTTTGGTAAAAAAGAAAATCTAAATATCTAATCAATGAATACACGCTCTTTTGGTTTTATAGTAGGATTTATCCTTTGCTTTTATACAATAGTTTCTGCTCAGGATAAGCAAGCCCACAACCCGATCATCTACGCCGATGTGCCCGACATGTCGATGATTCGCGTCGGGGAAACGTATTACATGAGCAGCACCACCATGCACATGAGTCCGGGTGTGCCGATCATGAAATCAAAAGATCTGGTGAACTGGCAGTTAGTGAATTATGCCAGCTATTCGCTCGGAGATACTGACGAACTAAACCTTGTAAATGGGAAAAGTAATTACGGAAAAGGCTCCTGGGCCAGTAGTCTCCGCTATTACAATGGGTTTTATTACGTTGAAACCTATGCTCAGACCACAAACAAGACCTATATTTATAAAACCAAAGACATTGAAAAAGGTCCGTGGACGGTTACTGAGTTTACACCTGGTTTTCATGATTGTTCGTTGGTTTTTGACAATGGACATGCCTATTTGATCACCGGTAACGGAAAACTGACGATCGTAGAACTGAAAGAGGATTTAACAGGTGTAAAAGAAGGTGGTATCAATCAGGTTCTTATTGAAAATGCCAGTAAACCTGCCGGAGATAAAATCATGCTTGGTGCAGAAGGGTCTCAGCTCTTTAAAGTGAAAGATAAGTATTATCTCTTTAACATTGTCTGGCCGCGAGGTGGCATGCGGACGGTAACAGTTCATCGAGCCGATAATTTACTTGGACCATGGGAAGGTCGTATAGCACTTCAGGATCAGGGTGTTGCTCAGGGAGGAATCATCAATACGCCAGATGGCCGCTGGTTTGCTTACTTGTTTCAGGATCATGGCGCTGTTGGCCGGATTCCTTTTCTTGTTCCGGTGAAATGGGAAGATGGCTGGCCGGTAATCGGAGTTGATGGGAAAGTGCCGGAAACTCTTGATTTGCCCGCAAGCAAAGGCTTGATTCCGGGAATAGTGAATAACGATGAGTTTAGCCGCAAAAAAGATGAACCTGCCTTACCATTGGTTTGGCAATGGAACCACAATCCTGACAATAGTTTATGGTCGGTTACCGATCGGAAAGGCTGGCTCCGCCTGAAAACCGCAAGGATCGACACCTTGTTCGCAAAATCAAGAAACACCTTGACCCAGCGTACTTTTGGTCCTCATTGTTCCGGATCAACCTTACTTGATGTTTCGAATATGAAAGATGGCGATTTTGCCGGATTAACCGCCTTCCAACGAAAGTTTGGTCAGGTGGGTGTTAAGATCGTAAATGGTAAAAAATTCATCTTCATGGTGAGCAACCAAACGGATAAACCAACTGAAATCCAAAGTATTCCACTTTCAGGAAATAAAGTGTATTTAAAAATCGAATGTAATTTCAAGGATAAGATAGATGTGGCTAATTTCTTTTACAGCCTCGATGGTAAAATATGGAACCTTATTGGTGGGTCACTTAAAATGGAATATACTCTGATGGAACACTTTATGGGCTATCGTTTCGGTCTGTTCAACTATGCATCCAAGAATCCGGGTGGTTTTGCCGATTTCGATTACTTCCATATCAATGACCAGATTCGCAAAGCGAATTAAGGAATAATTATAAATCACAAAATGAATAAACCAACTAAAAATAAACCGATGCAATTTTGCCTCTTCAACGCTAAAAAACTGCAGCTTTTACTGTCTGTTTTTGTAGCACTTATCAGTATTTGTTTGCTTTCAAATTCTGCACTTGCCCAAAAGCTAATTATAAATAATCTGGAGTATTTCGAAAAGCCTGGCGTTAATGTATTGGTGTTTAGCGACCAATACAACGGGATGTTTTTCGACGAAAAAACTGCCGGAATAGAAATCATTCATCATGGAGTAAGAACTTCAACCGGAGGTGCCGTCCGATTGCAAAATACCCCGGAACAATGGGATCTGATTCCAACCATGGTAGATCGAAAAGTAGATCGGGCCACCAACACCATCAGTGTTGAATTGGCTTATAAAGCCTATAATTTTAATTCCAAAATAAGTGTGAATCCGAAAGATAACGGGTTGGAAATCAATGTTTATTTAGATAAGGCGCTGCCCAAAGAACTTGAAGGAATCGCAGGATTTAACCTTGAATTTTTACCATCGGCATACTTTGAAAAGACCTGGTTTATGGATGGAAAACCTGGAAATTTCCCAAGGTATCCATCAAGCAACACGAAAATTGAACCCATCAGTAAAAAGATACCTCAATTTGCCGGACATACCACTTTTGATGACAGGGGCAAAGGCGAATTTATTGTGCCAAATCCAATAGCTGCAGGTAAAACAATTGTTTTGGCTCCTGAAGATCCGGAGCAAATGGTAAAAGTTCAGTCGCTTGATGCTGATCTGATGTTATTTGACGGCCGCAACCTTGCCCAGAACGGTTGGTATATTGTGCGCAGTTTGCTTCCGGCCAATAAAACCGGAAAAGTGTTGACCTGGTTTGTCGAACCCAATGCGATTCCCAACTGGATCAGGAAACCGGTTATTGGATTCTCCCAGGTAGGTTATATTCCGGCTCAGGAAAAAGTGGCTGTTATTGAACTGGATAAGAATGATACCCCATTAACCAAAGCATCAGTCTTTCAGGTTACCCCGGAAGGTAAATTTGTTGAGAAACTGAATGGAGATGTAAAAGTTTGGGGAAAATACCTAAGATACAATTATGCCAAATTTGACTTTAGTTCAGTAAAAAAACCTGGAGTTTATTGTATCCAATACGGCGATCAAAAAACAAATACATTTTCAATCGGGCCGAATGTTTATGACGAAGTGTGGCATCCTACTATGGATGTCTGGTTCCCTGTTCAGATGGATCATATGGAAGTCAACGAAGCTTACCGCGTATGGCATGGCGCTCCGTTCCTGGATGATTGTCTTCAGGCGCCCATAAATCATCAGCATTTTGACGGATATGTTCAGGGTCCAACCACGGATACGAAATACAAATCGCTGGAAAGGATTCCTAATATGGCCGTTGGTGGCTGGTTCGATGCCGGTGATTTCGATATTCAGACTGGCTCTCACAACAGTGTCATCTCAAGCTTCGTGGATTCCTGGGAGAGTTTCAAAGTCGACCGCGATGAAACCTACATCGACCAGAAAACCAGATATGTAGATATCCACCGTCCGGATGGAAAACCGGATATGCTGCAGCAGATTGAGCATGGCACCTTAAATCTGGTTGCTCAGTGCGAAAATATTGGACATCCGGTTCGCGGAATTGTTGTTCCAAATCTTCATCAATACCATCATTTGGGAGATGCAATCAATGAAACGGACAACCTAAAATATAATCCAAATCTGAAGCCTTACGAATCAGACGGTTTAACCAGCGGAACATTGGATGACCGTTGGGCTTTCACAAACCGGATGACATTCCTGGATTATCAGACTTCCGCTTCGTTGGCTGAAGCCAGCCGCGCACTCAGAGGGTTCAACAACGATCTTGCTGATAAAAGTTTAGCATGTGCAGAGAAGCTGTTTGAAGAAGCTGATGAGGCAACAAAAATTCCCAAAGAAAACGAAGATCCATTTATGAAAATGATGGGGAAAGGTGCCGATTTGAATCCAGCGCTTCAATTGTATATCACTACCAAAGAAAAGAAATATGCCGACAGATTCCTTGAACAGGTTTGGCCTATGCTCGATCGGATGGCAGAAAGGAAAGGTCCGAATTCAGGTTATTTTGCAGGTTTTGGCGGACGTGGCAACCTGATTCAGGCGCTGATGGCTGTTCTTTACATGGACGCTGAATATAAAACAAAGCTCAGAGACTATATTCTGAAATACAAAGAATCCATCGACCTGAACGAAAAGGAAAATCCTTACGGTGTTCCGATGTCGATAAGGGGCTGGGGTGGAACATCGAATGTAATAAATTGGGCAATAACCAATTACTATGCATATAAAGCTTATCCTGATCTAATTGGTAAGGAGTATGTTTATCAGGGACTTAATTACATTTATGGTTGCCATCCGTATTCCAATCTGTCATTTGTAAATGCTGTTGGAGCTCACTCCAAGAAAACTGCCTACGGAAATAACCGGGCTGATTTCACAACCATTGCCGGTGGCGTTGTTCCCGGACTGATCTTGTTGAGCCCTGACTACCTTGAAAATAAAGATGATTGGCCATTCTTGTGGGGTGAAAACGAATGCATTATCGATGGAGGAGCCTGGTATATCTTCCTTGCCAATGCCGTTCAGGATTTGGTGAAAGAAACGAAATAAGATTTGAAAATAAATTGTTATGAAATATTATAAATCATTCATGTTTGGTCTGGCTCTGGTAGGAATAAACAGTCTTTCAGCTCAAAACCCTATTGTACGAAATCAGTTTTCTGCCGACCCGACGGCCAGGGTATTCAATGGCAAAGTGTATGTTTTTCCTTCGCATGATATTCTTACTCCGCCAAATAAAAACTTACGAAAGGATTGGTTTTGTATGGCCGATTATCATGTGTTTTCTTCTGAAAACCTGACCGACTGGACAGATCATGGCATGATTGTCAGTCAGAATAAAGTTCAATGGGTCGATTCAACCTCCTACAGTATGTGGGCACCCGATTGCATTGAACGCAACGGAAAATACTACTTCTATTTTCCGGCCAATAAAAGCGTAGCCGATGCAAACGGGAGAAAAGGTTTTGGTATCGGGGTCGCTATTGCCGACAAACCTGAAGGACCATACACTCCGCTACCTGAACCGATAAAAGGTGCGAGTGGTATCGATCCCAACGTGTTTATTGACAAAGACGGACAGGCTTATTTGTACTGGGCCATGGGAAACATCGTGGTGGCAAAGCTAAAAGATAACATGACAGAACTGGCCTCTGAGCCTCAGATTATCGCGACTCTTCCGTCGAAAGGCTTGAAGGAAGGTCCGTTTTTATTTGAACGAAACGGCATTTATTACCTGACGATTCCACACGTGGAAAACAAAATCGAACGGCTCGAATATGCCATGGGCGATAACCCGATGGGACCTTTCAAAATGGCGGGAGTGGTGATGGACGAATCGCCCATGAACTGCTGGACCAATCACCAGTCATTCATTCAGTATAAAGGTCAATGGTATTTGTTTTATCATCAGGATGCCTACTCACCCAAATTCGACAAGAATCGTTCAATTTGTGCCGACAGTCTTTTCTTTAATGCTGACGGTACAATCCGGAAGGTTACTCCTACCCTACGCGGTGTTGGCCTGACAAGCGCCACAAATAAAATTGAAATCGACCGTTACAGCAGTAAAAGCGAATTCGGTTCATCCATTGCATTTCTGGATTCAACAAACACTTTTAATGGATGGAAGACAGTACTCAAAAGCAAAAATACATGGGTGAAATATAATACCGTCGATTTCGGTAAATCGAAGCTAAAATCAGTTCATGTCAAGGCGGTGTCTGAAAAAGGAAGCACTTTGCAGATCCGCCTTGATAAAGTCGACGGACCTGTGATTGCTGAAGTTAAAGTCCCCAAAGGTGCAAGTTGGAACACCATTGAAGCAAAAACATCCAGATTTCAATCCGGAATTCACCACCTAATTGCAGTATTGAAAGATGAATATCCGGTTGAAATTGATTGGGTACAGTTTAAATAGATCTTTTCAAACCATTCACCAAATCACTGAATTAAAAAATTGTCATTATTAATATATTTTAAAATTCCTAGAAACCAGTAACAAATGAAAGACACACAAAAAATTTCAGTATTCGAGAAGGTCGGCTATAGCCTGGGCGATTTGGCCGCTAACCTGGTTTTCCAGACCTTAATTACCTATTTAGCTTATTTCTATACCGATATCTATGGCCTTAAAAGCACCGATGCCTCCATCATAATGCTAACTGTCGGCCTGACTGCGGCATTTATATTTAATCCCATCATCGGAGTATTGGCCGACCGGACCAATTCGAAATGGGGCAAATTCAGACCATGGATACTTTACACAGCTGTTCCTTTGGGCGTCGTTGCACTTCTGGCATTCTCAACACCAAATTTTTCATATAAAGGGAAACTGATTTACGCCGCTGCTACTTATTCTCTACTGTTGATGCTTTATGCTTCAAGTAATTTACCCTACTCCGCTTTGAGTGGTGTAATTACTGGTGATATGGGCGAACGGAACAGTATTTCGTCGTACCGTTTTGTGGCCGTAATGTTTGCCCAGTTTTTTGTGCAGGTGTTTATGTTGCCCATTATTATATCTGCCGGTCACGGAGATAAGGCCGCCGGGATTGAAACTGTAATGACATGGATGGCTATTGTGGGTACAATCATGTTACTGATCACTTTTTTTACAACCAGGGAGCGCATTGTTCCAACACTGGAACAAAAGTCATCAATAAAAGAAGACCTGTCGGATCTTATGAAGAACAGACCCTGGCTGATCATGCTCAGCTTAACCATTTTGGTGTTTATTACCCTTGCCATGAAAGGTGGTTCGTATGTGTTTTATTTTAATAACTATGTCGATAAAGTTGCACTGGCTAATTTTATTGTTCCGGTCATTTCCACATTATCCGATTTGGGCATTAATTTCTTTGGATCTGACCCGGCAGCTGCCGGTTTTGGATTATTCAACGCCGGAGGTATTATCTTCATGATTATTGGAATTTCACTGTCGAAAAAATTGGCAGATAAATATGGCAAACGGGATGTTTATAAATATGGCTTACTCGTTGCTACCTTTTTTGTCCTTATTTTTATGTTTTTTAAACCGGAAAATGTGCTCTTTATGTTTGGTTCACAAATTCTGCATGGCTTTTTCTATGGTATTACCATTCCTATTCTTTGGGCAATGATTGCCGATGTTGCCGACTATTCCGAAATGAAAACAAAGCGCAGGGCAACTGCAATTATCTTTTCAGCGATGATGGTAGGTCTCAAAGCAGGGCTCTCAATCGGGGGGGCTTTGGTCGCGTGGATTTTAGGTTTATACGGATACATTGCCAAAGAAAGTGCGGTTGCCGGGCAGGAGATTATTCAGCCTCATTCTGTCTCCGAAGGTGCAAGACTGCTTGTAAGTGTTTATCCCTCAATTCCGTTCCTGATTGGTGTTGGCCTGCTTTTCTTCTATGTAATCGATAAGAAAATGGAAGTAAAAATTGAAGAAGAATTGAAAACACGCAGGAAAGAAAACAGTTCATTGTAACCAACCAATTAAACACGAATAAAATGAAGATCAAAATTATTTCCTCATTAATGTTCCTGGTCTTTATGGCATCGGTACAATTAATGGCCCAAAAAACATTAGGCGAAGCTACTAAAGGAAAGTTTCTGGTTGGTGTAGCCGTCAGTATGCCACAAGTTAATGGCGTTAACCCCATCGAAACGGAACTGATCACTAAAGAATTCAGCGCTATTGTTGCCGAAAACTGTATGAAACCACAACCTATACATCCGGAAGAAAACCGGTATAATTGGGAAAATGCCGATAAATTTGTGGCTTTTGGAGAAAAAAACAAACAGGTTGTAACGGGACATTGCCTGATCTGGCATTCACAGATTGGCAGATGGATGTTTATTGATGCCGATGGGAAAGATGTATCTCCCGAAGTTTTGAAAGAACGGATGCGTCAGCACATCTTTACAGTTGTTGGCCACTATAAAGGTCGCGTAAAAGGATGGGATGTTGTAAACGAAGCATTTGAAGACAATGGCCAATACCGTAACAGCAAATTTTACCAGATTCTGGGCAAAGATTTCATCAAATATGCTTTCCAGTTTGCTCACGAAGCCGATCCGGATGCAGAATTATACTACAACGATTACAATGTGGAAGCTCCTGCAAAATGTGATGCGATAGTAAAACTGGTGAAGGAACTCAAAACTGCCGGATGCAGAATTGATGCAGTTGGTTCGCAGGCACATATGCACATGAGTACACCGACACTTGAGGCAACAGAAACCAGCTTCAAAAAACTCAAGAACACCGGTGTTCACATCCTGATTACAGAATGGGATATTTCAATTCTTCCAAGTCCGTTTGATGGAGCAGAAATTTCTGCTAATTTTAAGTATTCCAAGGAAATGGACCCGTATCGCGAAGGAGTGCCAGACTCCATTCAACAAAAATGGAATAAACGAATGCTGGATATGTTCGGTCTCTTCCTCAAATACAATGATGTGGTTGATCGTGTAACTGTTTGGGGTTTGACCGACAACACAACCTGGTTGAATAATTTTCCGATCCGGGGCAGAAAGGATTATCCAATGCTATTCGATCGCGATAACCAACGCAAGCCGGTAGTTGACGAAATGATTAAACTGACAAATAAATACAAATCAAAAAAATGAAGAAGGCGAAGTATATAGTTGAAAATGATTTTATGGCCGACCCGGCAGTTCATGTATTCGAAGGAAAACTGTATATCTATCCTTCCCACGACCGTGAATCGGGTATTCCTGAAAATGATAACGGCGATCATTTTGATATGAATGATTATCATGTTTTCTCAACTTCCGATATCGAAAACGAACCGCTGACAGACCATGGCGTTGTGCTTAAAGTAAGTGACATTCCATGGGCCGGACGTCAATTGTGGGATTGTGACGTAGCGTTTAAGAATGGCAAATACTACATGTATTATCCGCTGAAGGACAAGACTGATATATTCCGTTTGGGAGTTGCTATTTCCAACAGTCCGGCAGGCCCGTTCATTCCTCAGCCCGATCCGATCAGGGGAAGTTACAGCATCGACCCTGCCATATTTGATGATACTGATGGAATTCATTACATGTATTTTGGCGGTTTGTGGGGAGGCCAGCTGCAACGTTACAGTGACAACAAAGCGCTGGAAAGTGCATATTTACCTTCCGGAGATGAAGTGGCATTACCATCACGGGTAGTCCGTTTGTCGAATGACATGCTTGGTTTTGCTGAAGAGCCACGTCCTGTTACGGTACTGAATCAGGATGGAACTCCGATGAAAGCCGAACAAACCAACCGTTTCTTCGAAGCTTCCTGGATGCACCTTTACAACGGCAAGTATTATTTTTCTTATTCAACAGGTGATACCCATTTATTATGCTATGCTACCGGAGATAATCCTTATGGGCCTTTTACCTATCAGGGTGTGATTTTAACGCCGGTCGTCGGATGGACAACTCACCATGCGATTGCGGAGTTTAAAGGGAAATGGTATTTATTTCATCACGACAGTGTTCCTTCAGGAGGAAGAACCTGGCTCCGTAGCCTGAAAGTGGCAGAACTGGAATACAACGAAGACGGAACTATACAAACCATAAATGGAAATGAAGAATAAGATAATTTATAACTGGCTGTTTGTTTATTTGTTACTGGTTTGTATATCTTGTCATTCAACAGCTCAAAATGTCAAATCTGAAATAATTCAAAATCCAATTCTTCCAGGTTTTTATCCAGACCCGAGTATCTGCAGGGTTGGAACAGATTATTACCTGGTCAACTCATCTTTTTCATACTTCCCGGGAGTGCCAATTTTTCACAGTACCGACTTGATTCACTGGAAACAAATTGGTCATATTTTGAACCGGCCTTCACAGTTGAATATTACAACCCAGGGAATTTCAGAAGGAATTTATGCTCCGGCAATTCGTTACAATAAAGGTATCTTTTACGTGGTGACCACTTTTGTCGGAGGTAACGGAAATTTCTTTGTTACTGCCAATAATCCGGCAGGCCCATGGTCCGATCCGGTTTTGCTTCCTGCAATCGATGGTATTGATCCGTCATTCTTTTTTGAGGAGAATGGAAAAGCATACATTGTCAACAATGGACCTTCTCCAGGTAATAAACCGCTTTATGATGGGCATCGGGCCATTTGGCTTCAGGAATTTGACCTGAAAACACAAAAACTCACTGGCGAGCGAAAAATAGTTATTAATGGTGGAACCGATTTAGCTAAAAAGCCAATCTGGATTGAGGGCCCGCACATCTACCAGAAAAATGATTATTACTACCTGATGGCTGCCGAAGGAGGTACCGCAGAAAATCACTCGGAAGTTGTATTTCGAAGTAAATCAATTTGGGGACCTTACGAAGTTTTTGCTGGAAACCCGATACTGACACAGAGCAATTTACCTGCTGATCGCGAAAATCAGGTCACTTGTTCCGGTCATGCCGATCTGGTTCAGACTCCGCAAGGTGAATGGTTCGCTGTGTTTCTGGCTTGTCAACCTTATGCCGAAAACTTTTACAATACAGGTCGCCAGACCTTTTTCCTTCCGGTTGACTGGAGCGGAGAATGGCCTGTAATTCTTTCAAAAGGGAAAGCAGTCCCTTCTGGAGTTCAATCTCCTTTAAAGTCAGGTTCAACTGAAAAGACCTTTTCTGAATATTCGGCCAACTGGCGCGATGACTTTAATGAGCCTGAATTATTACCGGATTGGAATTTCATCCGCACACCAAAGGATAAGTGGTATGAACTGAAAAATAGCAGTCTGATACTTCAAGCCAGGCCTGTTCATATTGCAGAAAAAGCGAACCCCTCATTTATTGGGCGGCGTCAGCAATTTGCCAATTGCGAAATGACCACTGCCGTTAAACTGGAAACCGGGAAAGAGATGGAAGCCGGGTTAGTCGCTTTTCAAAATGAAAAGTACCATTATAAATTGCTTGTTCAACAAATAAATGGAGCCTATTCTTTATCTGTTTCATCAGCTATAAAAGAATTAGCAATTATTCCATTGAACAATTATAATGGACAAAGCCAGATTTACCTTAAAATGAAAGTACAGGGAGCCGTGCTGACCTGTGAATACAGTTTAGATCAACACAACTGGAAGCAAATAGGGGGAATTCTTGATGGAAAACAATTGAGTACAAATATAGCTGGAGGATTCGTTGGTACCTACATTGGATTGTATGCCTTTACTGAAAAACAAGCCAAAGCAACGTTCGATTGGGTACATTTTCAGAAAATCAGCGAGAAAATAGTTTTTTGAAGAATTAGAATTATAAACAAATCATTACTCATTAAATTTAGAAATAAAACCTAAAAAATGAAATGTAAAGCGTATTTTCTACTCAGTTTGTTTTTGGTAATGGTGATTAATAGTCTTGCACAAGAACAAAAGGTTTCAATAAACAACAATATTGAAGGTCGCGTCTTTGAAGGAATTGGCGCATTGAGTGCAGGAGCTTCTTCAAAATTGCTTATGGATTATCCGGAGCCATCCCGAAGCCAGGTTTTTGACTTTCTGTTTAAGCCAAAATTTGGGGCCAGCCTACAGCAAATCAAGGTGGAGATAGGCGGAGATATCAATTCAACCGATGGAACCGAACCCAGCCATGCCCATACCCGGAATGAATTTCTGAATCCAAAACCGGAATATTTCCAGCGTGGATACGAATGGTTGGTGCTGAAAGAAGCTAAAAAACGCAATCCCCAAATTCTGACCGATTGCCTGGAATGGGGATGCCCTGGCTGGATCGGCGATGGTGTGTTCTATTCGCAGGACAATGCCGATTATATTGTTTCCTTTATTAAAGGAGCAAAAATGTATCACGGTATTGAGTTCGATTACACAGGAATATGGAATGAACGGCAATACGACAAGGAATGGATCAAACTCTTGCGAAAAACGCTGAACAACAATGGACTGACAGATGTGAAAATCATTGCCGCCGATATTTTCGACTGGAAAATTGCTGGCGATATGCAGAATGATCCTGAACTGAATGATGCGGTTTATGCCATCAGCAGTCATTATGCTGATCGCGAAAAATGGTGGAGCAAGCCAATTTATGCATCTTCCGAAGTTGCCCAAAAATTAAATAAACCCATTCACAACAGCGAATCCGGTCCGTGGAAAGGTGACTGGGACGCTTTCGAATACCTGATCAAATTGTATAACCGGAGTTACATTGTCGGGAAAGTTACCAATATCATTACCTGGAGTTTGATTACCAGCTATTTCGACAATCTTTCCATTCCAAATTCAGGATTGATGATGGCCAAAACTCCCTGGAGCGGGCATTATGAAGTGCAACCGGCCATCTGGGCAGCGGCCCATACCACGCAGTTTGCTGAACCGGGCTGGAAATACGTCGATTCGGGTTGCGGATACCTGAAAAAAGGAAGTTATATCACCTTAAAATCGCCGGATAACAAGGATTACACCATCGTCATCGAAACGGCTGATACCACTGGTGTACAAACGGCTACATTTGATTTGGGCAGCAATTTATCCGGCAAATCATTGCATGTCTGGAAAACTACACGTGGAAAATGCGAATTCGAAAAGCAAGCCGATCTCAAGATCAGGAATAACAAATTCACCATCCAACTTGAAGGAAAATCAGCCTATTCCATCACCACCACCAGCGGACAAACCAAAGGGAATTATCCGATTCCTGAAAACAAGCCCTTCCCATTTCCTTATCAAACCGATTTTGAAAATGAAACCATCGGACAATTACCCAAATATTTCATAGATCAGGCCGGAGTTTTCGAAGTTCAGTCCAGGCATGATGGGAAAGGGAAATGCCTGAAACAGGTCGTCAAACAACAGGGAATTGAGTGGGAGGTCGGCCAGAATACCGCCGTGGAAACCATTTTGGGAGATACGTTGTGGACAGATTACGAAGTGCAAACCGATGTTTTCATCCCTGAAAATACCGGGTATGCCAGAATCCTTGGCCGGGTAATGGAAATGAATCGCGGAGGAGATTATCCTGAAGGATACACCTTTGTGATCAACACCAGCAACCGGTGGTCGTTATTTGCCGGAAACCAGGAAATTTCCAAAGGAGAAAGCAGTTTTCCTGCCTTTGCCTGGCACCATCTTTCAATGAAACTTATTGGTAACTCAATTTCTGTCTCAGTGAACAACAAGGAGATCGTCCGGATAAATAATACCAAATACACGCATGGACTTGCAGGCCTTGGTTCCGGCTTTAACCTGGCTGAATTCGATAATTTTGAAGTCAAATAAATTCCAAAAACTAACATTGAAATGAACCTGAAAACTAAACTTCTGCTTTGCTCACTTTGCCTTGGCGTATTGGTGGAAGCCCAGATTCCGACAAAAACGCTCGCTAGTTACAATGTCGTTTGGACTTCACAAAGCAAAAATGCTTCTGAATCCATGCCGGTAGGCGGTTGCGATGTTGGCTGCAACGTCTGGATCGAAAACGGTTCAGTGTATTTCTATTTCGGGCGCAGCAACAGTTTCGACGAAAATAATGCACTTCTGAAATCAGGTCGTGTAAAACTCGATTTTACGCCGAATCCATTTGTCAACATTCGTGAGGAATTGAAACTCGAAAACGGCATGATTGAACTGAAAGGGAGCAATGGAGATTTGAATGCTCAGGCTAAAATTTGGGTAGAAGTCGATTCCCCAAATATCCATGTTGAATTGACTTCAAACCGGAATATTTCGGCAAAGGCTGAATACCAATATTGGCGATTCGAAAAGAAGCCTATCGTGACCACCTGGGTGGCACCTAGTTTTATCGATTATCCGGGGAAAGATATTTTCTGGTATCCCGACACGGTCAAAACCGATGAAAATCGCGTCATGTTCTACCACCAGAACAATAATGCCGATTTGGTCATCGATAAAGAAATCATTCAGCAAGATTTGCTTCGCCTGAAAGATTCGCTTTGGAATCCATTGAAAGACTTTGTGTTTGGCGGAACAATGCAAGGAGAAAATCTGGAAGTAAGCGGAAAATCGTCAGGGAATTACCTGGGAACCAACTATCAAAGTATTTGCCTGAAAAGTAAAAAGCCATCGACAAAATTCTGCCTCGATATTCAGTTGCATTCAGGATATTTCAGGGAAAATAAAGCGTTCGAAAAATCGCTGAACTCACAATTGCTCCCTGAAAATGCCAGTCTGAAATCCAGGTTTCAGTCTCATCAAAACTGGTGGAAAGCATTCTGGAACCGGAGTTTCATCTCGGTTAATCCGGATCAACCCAATTCCAGGGATTCGGTCTGGCAGGTTGGACGGAACTACAATATCTTCCGTTACCAGTTGGCTTGCAATGCCAAAGGCGAATACCCAACCAAATTCAATGGCGGTCTTTTCACCTTCGATCCGGTTTTAATCGATAAAAATTTCGATCAGGATAATCCCGATTTCAGGGCCTGGGGTGGCGGCGTGATGACTGCTCAAAACCAGCGACTGCTATACTGGCCGCTCCTGAAAACCGGAGATTTTTCGACCATGCCTCAACAGTTCGACTTTTATCGGCGAGCCTTGAAAAATGCAGAATTGCGAACCAAAGATTACTGGGGACATGAAGGTTGCTGCTTCACGGACCAGATGAACCAGGCAGGAATTGTTTGTGGTCGTGAGTTCGGCTGGAACCGACCAAAAGATTACGAGCGCGGACTTCAGTATTCGCCATACCACGAATATTATTTTACTTCCCAGCTTGAGTTCTCATTTATGATCCTGGAGTATTACCGCTTTTCGGGAAAAGACATCAGTCTGTATATGCCTTTTGTGAAATCGGCGGTGCGATTCTTTGATCAGCACTACCGGTTCCGGGCAAAGCAAAACTTCGGAAAAGAATTTTCGGATGATGGAAAATACATTTTATATCCTTGTATGGCCTTGGAATCCTATACCGGTCATGTTAAAAATCCATCTGATGTTATTGCGGCATTAACCGTTTTGACCCGTGAACTTCAGTCTCTTCCTGAAAAATATGTTTCGGCGGACGAAAAAGCCGGATATGCTGCCATGGCTTCGCGTTTGCCTGAAATGCCCAGCCGTGAAATGAAAGGACATACCACCATTGCCCCGGCCGAAAAATGGGACAAAATTATCAATGTCGAGATTCCTCAACTGTATCCGGTCTTTCCCTGGGGTTTGTTTGGAGTAGGGAAACCCAATCTGCAACTGGCCATCGACACCTGGAGGTTTGGTGTCGATAACGCCAATCAGAAAGACTACGTTAGCTGGCATCAGGATGCTATTTTCTGCGCCAGGATGGGACTTACCGATGAAGCTGCATCCATCACCATTAAAAAATTACGTGATTCCAACCGGCGTTTTCCGACGTTCTGGGGGCCTGGTCATGACTGGGTTCCTGATCATAACTGGGGAGGAAGCGGCATGATCGGCCTTCAGGAAATGTTGATGCAAACCACCGATGATAAAATTATCTTGTTTCCGGCATGGCCCAAAAGCTGGGACGTTTCGTTTAAGCTTTATGCACCGAAAAACACCACAGTGGAATGTATCTACCAAAACGGGAAAGTTACTTCCATGAAAATCACCCCTGAAAACAGGAGGAAAGACCTAATCAATATGCTGAAAGATTGACCTGATGGAAAGAAGATCGATAATCTTGGTTAAAAGCGCTTTGCTTATTCTTGTTTTGCTGGTTTCATTCCAGGCATTCGCACAAACCCCATTGCCGGCCGGATATCCGGACCGCAGTGCATCACTTGATGTCTTGCCCGGATTTATCCATCCGCCAAAAGATTATGTCGAAGTTCCTTTCTACTGTTGGCAGGGCGACACGCTGACCTGCGAGCGCCTCTATTGGCAATTGAACCAGCGGCAAAGCAAAGGTATTCCAGTCTCGCATTTCAATTTCAATCATTTAAATTACAATACCTTAGCAAACAATTACACAACGATCCTAACCCGATACCGCGGTTCTATCCGGTCGGGATTGATCGGACCGGGGAATATAAATGTGAATCAATAATAAACTTCCTACTATGAGATATTTAGAAGTAAAAGGATTCTTCTTGTTCCTGATTGTTCTGTTTTCTGAACCAAGTATAGCCCAAAAAAGCCAAACCGACTTCAATACTTTGAAAACCTTCGGTACCATGGGCAAACAACAGTCGGTACTTAAACCAAATGTGGAAGCGGAATTGTTCAGTTATACTGGAAAAGGCTGCCTGACGCACATGTGGTTTGGCGGAGCTTTTAAAGGTTACGGACAAACCCGAATTCGTATTTATGTGGATGGAGAAGCCATTTCTGGCATCGATATGGAACTTTTGCTGGGACATGGAATTGGCTTCAACGACGAATCTGCCCCATGGGGAACTGCACGAATCGGCAATACCGGAGGGAACAGCGGGATTTATAATACGTATCAGATTCCCTTTGGTAAAAGTATTCGGGTGACCGCACAATTGGCAGATGGTGCCGACACAGGACAACCCTTTTGGTGGATTATCCGTGGAACAGAAAACCTGCCGGTCGAAATTGCCGGGGTTCGTTTGCCCGACAATGCCCGCTTGAAACTTTACAAGCTTGAAAAATATACAGCCAAACCATTTGAAGAATTTAACCTATGCAATGTTTCAGGAAGTGGCGCTTTATATGAGGTAACTATGGCGGCAAAAGGAACCCCTAAAACCCGTGAGCCAAAGGATAGCTGGATGAGTTTAAGTTATCTTGAATCGTGCATCAGGGCTTATATGAATGGAGAAAAAAATCCGCTTTTCCTGTCTTCCGGGTTGGAAGATTATTTCCTTGGAACCTATTATTTTCAGAAAGGTAAATATTACACACCGGTTGCAGGCCTTACTCACTTTGATGCATCCAAACTTGAATTTTCGGCTTACCGATTTCATGACGAGGACCCGGTATTTTTTCAAAAAGGATTTCGCCTGACCAATCGTTGTGGTGAAGAACTTGGAGGATTTAAATTCTGGGATCCTACCGATACGGAATACACAACCTACGTCTGGCTTTATCAGTGGTAATGAGATTTTTTAAATCGAATAAACCAGAAATATGAAAACGAACCTGTTACTTTTTAGCTTCATCCTGCTTTTCCAAAGTTCATTTGCTCAGACAAGCGGCGACTGGCACTTTTTTCGTTGAATGGAAGTCCGCCAAAATTAAGCAAACCCATGTCGCTGAAGGAAGGAGATTCAGTTCAACTCAACATCAATTAAACTGAAACAGGATTCCTTGAGATAGAATTATGAGAATTGAAGAATAATTAAACAGAAAATTAATTCCTTAGAAAAGATGAACAATCGATTTGTAAAGTTTTATAGTATTGCGACCTATGCACTTTCAATGGTATTTTTTTTCCTTTGGAGCGAAAAAATTCATGCAGCCGATTTCTATGCCTATTACACGCATCTCAAAACCAGCGAGGCGTTCGAAAAGTATTCACGCACCGGCGCTTTTGCCGATGTGATCGTGGTTGCCGGAACCAATAAACTTGTCTTTTGGCGCGGTACGAGCTTTTTACCTTATCTTGAAAATACCAAAGGTAAGTGGCCGGTCGACGAAATCATCCCGCGCAAAGGCGATGGAACCGCACAAATGCCCGATGCCACCAACATGTTTTCGCGCGTCAGCATCATTACAGCCAATGCCGACAGCATCGTGGTCCTCTGGCGATACCTTCCCCGGTTCGAAATGAATAAATATCCGCATTTCCCGGTTGATGCCAGTCAAACCCAGTTTTCCGAAGAGCTTTTTACGATCCGGCCCGACGGAAAAGTGACACGAAACATCCGAAAACCTCAGGAACGGATCGATGATTGGAACCGGAATCTGATCATCCAGAAATTTACGCTTTCCAACTCCGGAATGATCAACAAATCGTTGATTTCGAAAACAATATCGCTGAAAGAACCGACTGTAAAAAGTCGCGCCATCACCCGGCTATCTGGCCAAAAACCAGTGATCAGCTTCCGGCTGGATGAAGCAAAAGGTGATTCAACGCTGGAAAGTCAATCCGGAAAAAGCTTTCGGATTGAAGGCCACAAAACCTATTGGAAAGAGGGCGTTTCAGGAACGGCACTTCAATTCGACGGTTATACCAGCCTGATCCGTTTTCAGAAAAAAGCACAAAGCAAATCATACTCTGGTTTGAGCATTCATGCCTGGATGGCCATTGGCGCATATCCGTGGAATCAGATTCCGCTGGTACAGCTCGGTGAAACCAATCAGGCAGAACTTACGCTGGATGAAAAAGGCTTCCCGGGATTTAAAATTCAGCAGGGCGGAAAGACTTTCGAATTCAAATCAAAAACGCAACTGGAGCACAATCGCTGGTATTTTCTGGCCGGAACTTTCGATGCTGACAAACGCGAAATCCGGTTTTTCCTGAACGGGAAACAGACCGAAAGTATGAAATTAGACCTTCCTGATTTTTCTCCCGATTTTGGTTCGCTGAAAATTGGCGGTTCAGGAACTCCGCTGGCAGCAAGCGATCCGGTGCGCGAAGACGTGAACTTCCCGACGGTTTTTGGTTTCGACGGTCTGATGGACGAGGTTTCTGTCTTCGATAAACCGCTTTCAGAAAAAGAAATATTCGCCAATTTCACATCATTTAACATGAATCAGGAAGCAATGCTGAAACCTGACATGCCTTTCCGGCAACTGCCAATCATCGGCCAATCTGCAAAGTTTGGAGGTACTTACACCAATCTTAACTATTTCGAAACCTGGAACAACCTTTGGCGTTTTGGCAGTTATCCGGATGTGGTGGTGGCTTCGGACCTGAATCCGGTGAAATTTGTGTTCTGGAAAGGCACCAATTACATTCCCTGCATAGTAAACGAAAAAAACCAGTATTACAGCAACGAATTCAACGAAACCTGGTACACTTCGGGCGGAAGTGGCTGCCAGGAACCGATGTCGGACAAAAAACTGCTGACCACCCATGCCCGGATCATCGAAAATTCGCCGGCACGCACCGTGGTTGAATGGCGGGTGGCGCTTATGGACACCAAATCGAACATTCAGGCCAACTACGATTCGATCAGCAACTGGGGCGATTGGACCGACTGGCTCTATTACATTTATCCGGATGGCCTGGCCGTGAAACACATGCGGTTGTACACTTCAGGAAAGCTGAACCACGAATGGCAGGAAGGAATGGCCATCATCGGCGAAAATACCCGCCCGGAAGAGGTGATTGAACAATCGCCGGTGTATTACTACGTCAACGACAGCGGAAAAGTGAGCCAGTACGACTGGAAGAATGCTTTTACCCAGAAAATAGATTACGCCAGTCAGCGCATTTTTGTGGCCAATTTTAAATCAGTTTGGGATCCGTTTACCATTTGCGACTTTACCGGTGGCGACATTTACAACAACAACGAATACCGGCCCTACAGCGTTTTTTGCAACTGGAACCATTGGCCTACCAGCCTGATTCGATCGGACGGACGTTTTACCAGCTTCCCGGATCGTGCTTCACACAGTTCGCTAAATCATATTTTCTGGGATTTGTACCAAACGCATCCTGGTGATGTTCCGTGGTACGAAAAAGTGATGATGGAAGGCATGTCAGATCAAAAAGCAGGAGATTTGTATCCGCTTTCGTGTTCGTGGATGAATCCACCGTCGTTGACCAACATTTCAGGTGCCGATTCGGTCGTCTATCTTCAGTCACAACGGGCATTTCAGATCAAAGCAAAAAGCACGGCCATTCGTTTCAGCATTCTAGCCAATGAAAAGCAACCACTTGTCAATCCATGTTTTGTCGTTGAAAACTGGAATTCGGATCAAGGTTGTAAATTCCTGGTTGATGAAAAACCGCTTCAGGAAGGGAAAAACTTCAGGCAGGGAATCGTCAGAAATACGCAGGGCCGACAGACGTTGGTGCTTTGGCTAAACAATAAAAGCATGGAAACTACAGAAATAGAAATACTTCGAAAATAGGTGTATTATGATATTAATCCGCAAAAATTTAAAATTATGAAATCAATAAAATTAAGTCTTTTAGTCTTTTGTTTCTTTTTTGTTTATGCTGAAAATATTTGTGCACAAGGCCCGTCAGGAGGCGGTAGAATGGGAATGGAATGGATTGATCCGGTAAAAGAAGCGCCTTCAGGAACTGAATATCATTTATTTTCAACGCCTTCGAGAGGTGCGAATACCGAAGCCAGTTATCTCATTTATCTGCCGGATAGTTATCGGAAAAATAGTCTGGTTCATTATCCTGTAATTTATTGGTTGCATGGAGGTCGCGGTAGTCAAAGAGAAGGAGCCTGGATGGTTGAACAAATTGATAAAGCCATCAAAGCAGGGGAAATGCCTGAAATTATTATGGTTCTGGTTCAGGGATTACCTACTGTCAGATATGTAGATACAAAAGACGGAACCCGGCCGGTTGAACAGGTTATCATCAAAGATTTAATACCGCATATTGATTCGAATTACAGAACAATTCCCGACAGAAAATCGAGAGCAATAGAAGGAATGTCGATGGGGGGCTTTGGGAGTTTACGGTTGGGATTTAAATATCCTGAACTTTTTGGAGTTGTTTCAGCATTGGCTCCAAGTATAACAGAAATGAAAGACGAACCGCAGGAAGTACAGGAAAATTTTGGATTCGATGAAGCTTATTATGCACAAAACAGTCCATGGACAATTGTGAAAAATCAGGCCAGCAAGATAAAAGATAAAACAAAAGTCAGGTTATTGGTAGGTGATGAAGATAAACTTCTGCCACTGGTTACAACCTACCATCGACTCTTAGATTCACTGAAAATCCAGCATCAATTTGAAGTGATTGTCGGAGCGCAGCACCAATACGACCAAATCATTTCAAAGGCAACATTTAATACTTTCTCTTTTTGGAAAGATGCGTTTAAAAAATAGTAAGATCAAAGATTTAACAACAGATACAAATGGGATCATTTTTTAAAATACTTTCAGCCTATACTTTAATCGCCATTCTGAGCGTATATTCGCCACATTCGGTTAAGGCACAACAACAAATCACAGTAGTCAACGATTGGGAAAATCCTCAGGTTGTCGGGATCAACAAGGAAAAGGCACATACCACCATAACTCTTCCAAGCGAAAAACAAAACAATCCAGGGATCATTTCCCTAAATGGTACCTGGAAATTCCAATGGTCGCCCAATCCGGAAACACGTCCGGTAGATTTCTTCAAGACCGATTATTCATTTGCTGATTGGGATAATATTTTGGTTCCGGGTAACTGGGAGATGCAGGGTTTTGGAACTCCGATTTACACTAATATTAAATATCCGTTTAAGGTTGATCCACCCAAAGTAAGCAGCAAACCCGAAAAGAATTTTACGAGCTTTTCGGAGCGAAATCCGGTTGGAAGCTACCAAACCACTTTTAAGGTTTCGGAAAACTGGCTCGACAAGCTGGTTTTTATCAATTTCGATGGAGTTCAATCGGCCATGTACCTCTGGATCAATGGGCAGAAAGTAGGTTACAGCGAAAATTCCATGTCGCCGGCTGAGTTTGAAATCAGCCGATTCCTCCGTAAAGGCGAAAACAAGTTGGCTGTCGAAGTTTACAAATGGTGCGATGGAAGTTATCTTGAAGATCAGGATATGTGGCGCTTGGCCGGTATTTTCAGGGATGTGGATTTATTTGTCCGACCAAAGACGTACATTCAGGATTATTCCGTTCATGCCGAACCCAACTCTGATTTTAGCAAAGCCCAAATTAATCTGAAATTCAACCTCGAAAACCGGTCGGGAATCGACACACAAGCCCTGACGCTCGAAACACGGATTTCAGGTTTTACCAGCTTCGGAGATCCATTAGAAATTCAACTTTCGAAAAAGGATATTTCAGTAAAAAAGAACGCATCGCAGGAAATCAGTTTAAGCGCAGAAATGCTTCATCCGCGGCTTTGGTCGGCCGAAAAGACTGATTTGTACGAGCTGGTTTTAACCCTAAAAAATGCAAAAAACGAAATTCTGGAAACAGCCCAATGCCACTTTGGAGTTCGAAAGATAGAAGTTCACGACGATGTTTTCACTATTAATGGAAAGGCTGTCAAACTGAAGGGAGTGAACCGGCACGAACAGCATCCGAGAACCGGAAAACATGTCGACCGGCAAACTATGATTCGCGATCTGGAACTGATGAAACAGGCCAACATCAACATGATCCGCACCTGTCATTACCCTGACCAGCCTTTGTTTTACGAACTTTGCGACCAATATGGTTTTTATGTGATGGACGAAGCCAACCAGGAATCGCACGGATTTGGGATCGGAAATTCGATTATAGGCGATGACCCCAAATGGAAAAAATCACATGTTGATCGGGCTGTGGCTTTGGTTCAACGCGATAAAAACCATGCCTGTGTCATTTTCTGGTCGCTTGGAAATGAAGGAGGCAAAGGCCGAAACCTGATCGCCATGGCCGACACCATCAAAAAACTCGATCCTACCCGGTTGATTTATTCCGATACCCAGCGTGATGTGTCAGCCATTTACGACGAAGGCTACCTTCATCCGGATACTCTGAAGAAACTAGGCGAACGAATCAAGGACAAACCTGTTTTTATGCGTGAATATGCGCATGTGATGGGTAATTCGGGTGGAAATCTGAAGGAATACTGGGATGTGATTTATGCCGATCCGAGTTTAGCTGGAGCAGCGATTTGGGAATGGGTTGATCAGGGATTGGCACGAAAAAAGGTCGGTTCTCCATTGAAATACGGCGAAAATCCCGCTAACCCTCAGCTTCAGGATGATGAATACTGGGCCTATGGTGGCGATTTTGGTGACCAGCCCAACGATGGTAATTTCTGTATCAAAGGCCTGATTGGTTCAGATAGGGTGCCGTATCCGCATTATTATGAAGTACAAAAAATCTATCAACCGATAGATTTTAAACTCGTTGACTCTACTTTGCCCAAAGTAAAAGTTATTAACCGTTATGACTTTACTTCGCTCGATCAGCTTGACCTTGTTTATGAATACCTGTCTAACGGGAAATCCGTTCAAACCGGAACAATTGACGGAAGTTCCATCCTTCCGGGTCAATCGGCTGAAATCAGGATTCCTCAACTAAAAACGGAACTTTCGAATACGGAAATTTGCCTGAACCTTTCAGCCAGATTGAAAAAAGCTACCAATTGGGCCACTGAAGGATTTTGCGTAGCCCGTGAGCAGCTTGTGCTGAAATCTATAACTGTTCCAAATATCATGGCTTCAGGAAAAGATCTGCGAACTAAAGAATCGGATACCGAAGTTGTGGTTCAGAACGAAGATTTCAGCGCAAGTTTCAGCAAAAGTACCGGAGCCTTACTGAGTTGGAAGTTTCAACAAAAAGAGTTGCTAAACGGTTACCTCGAACCTTATTTTTGGAAACCGGCCAACGACAACCAGAAGATGAGCGGATTTGAACGGGAACAGGGAAAATGGAAGAGTGCCTGCGAAAAACGTATCATCGAAAAGTATGAAATAGCCCAAAAAGACGGCCTCGTTTCCATTCAGTTCAATACGAAGCTACCCACCATTGGAGCTTCCTGCCAACTCAGTTACTTGCTGAATGGTGAAGGAAAGATACAAGTTAATGCTGCTTATCAGCCATCCTGCGACACCATCCCTCTTATCCCGAAGTTTGGAATGCGTATGCAAATTCCGGATAAATTCACTACGGTCGACTGGTATGGCCGCGGACCCTGGGAAAACTATCCGGACCGAAAATCAGGTTCGCTGATTGGAATTTACGAGTCTAAACTTGAAAATTTCATCACGAATTATCCAGCTCCGCAGGACAATGCCAATCGGTGTGATGTGCGCTGGTTCTCGTTTTCAGAACAAAAAGGCCGTAGTATTAAAGTGACTGGTTTGCAACCGCTCTGTTTTCATGCCTGGCCTTACATAGAAGACAACCTTGAAAAGGCCAAACATCCTTTTGATTTGCCCAAATGTGACTTCATCAATCTGAACATTGACCTGAATATCCATGGCGTGGGTGGAAACGACACCTGGGGCGCCAAAACGATGGAGAAATATACAATCGACGGAAATAAACCGTATCACTATGGTTTTATATTGGAATTTAAAGGAAATAAATAGCACAAATAAGCTTTTTCCCCAAAATATAAAACAATAAAAAGTCCATTGTTTAGCTTGTAAACGTCCGACACTTCGATTTTAAGGAGATTGAGCAAGTGAATGATCTTTCACTTAAAGAAAAAGTGATTTAGATAAATGGTTTAAAGAAGATAAAGAACAAATTCTAATGCATCATAATTTATGAATTAAAAATAGATATTAGATTAGCAGTTAGTTAAATTTAGTTTTAGGTTAAAGTTGTTATTCCGGATGATTGGGTTTTTGTTTGCAGAACTTGACTAAATACTATATTTTCACAAAAACTTCAAATTTGCTTTCTTAAAGTCTGCAAATTTGCTTTTAGGTTGAAAATAATTGGAACTAATTTAATTCAGTAACTAAAATTCAATATCAATAGTTACTCCCATTTTATGATTTTTAAATATTAATCCATAAATCTGAAAATTAGGATTTGAAAAAAAATGGAATGGAATATGCCAAAGTCCAACCTGATCACCAATTGAAAAGCATAAAAAATTGCCACTCAATTCCATAATCATTTTAATTCAATATTTGTATGCTTCAAATACTAATTAGGATGCTTCAACCTGATTTTTCAGAAACGTAAACGAAGACAAGGTACTTTCACATAAAATAATAATTAAAAAACAATCAAATGTCAACCTTGAATTTTTTAGCGTCAACCAGCTTGTTTCTCATAGATTGCAAAAATAAAACAACCATAAATATAATAATATGAACAATAAAATTTTAGGAACTATTTTGCTGACAGGTTTATCCGCCAGCTTGTTCGCCCACCCAAATCAAATAGTTTATAGCCTGGATTTCAATGCAAAAAAGTACGAAAAGCAGACTTTAGAATATAATGGTGGAAAAATAGATGTTAGAGCGTACGAAAAGATTGTGTATGTTGCTAATCCAGTGGATACTGCTTACGAGGTAATGAATATCTACATCCCTGAAGCCTATTTCAACGGAAAATCAATCAACGGATATACTGCAGAATCTGCTCCTATCTTCTTCCCCAACCAGGTAGGTGGCTACATGCCAGGTAAACCGTCTTCCATAAAGAATAATGGATTTGGCGGAATGATGCCCCCAATGGGTGGGAATAATGGAGTGCCGCCTCCGGGAATGAAGGATGATGGCAGACCCTCGATTGGAAATGGTGGTCCAATGGGTGATTTTGGCAAGAGAGAAAATACAGTTTTGGTCGCTCTTTCTAAAGGTTATGTTGTGGCTTCTGCCGGCGCCAGAGGCCGCACCAACAAGGATCTCAAAGGAGTATTTTATGGCAAAGCTCCTGCCGCGATTGTTGATTTAAAAGCGGCTGTTCGTTATTTGAAATACAACGATAAAGTTATGCCGGGCGATGCCAATAAAATCATTTCCAATGGAACAAGTGCCGGAGGTGCGATGTCTGCTTTGCTTGGTGCAACGGGCGATAATCCCGATTACCTGCCATACCTGAAAGAACTGGGTGCTGCCAATACCAGTGATGCCATTTTTGCTACGTCGGCCTATTGTCCAATTACAAACCTCGATCATGCGGATGCAGCTTACGAATGGCAATTCTATGGCGTTAATTCGTATCAGAAAAGGGGGCCGATGAGTCCACAGAACAATGCCGCAGAGTCACAGTTATCAGAAGCTCAGATTAAAGTATCGAAAGAACTGAAAGAACTTTTCCCTGCATACCTCAACAGTTTAAACCTGAAAGCGACCAATAGCGAAGTATACACATTGGATGCACATGGATGCGGAAACTTCAAAACCCTCGTTAAATCGTACGTGATTGCCTCTGCACAAAAAGCGTTGGAAGGAGGAACCGATTTGTCGAAATTAGCATGGCTTAAAATCGAAAATAAAAAAGTGATCGATTTGGATTGGGATGCTTACGTGCGGTATATGCAACGCCAAAAAACTCCACCTGCTTTTGATGCTTTGGATTTGACCAGCCCTGAAACGAATCTATTCGGAACATCAGCTATTGACAACCAACATTTTACTGTTTACGGAATTCAAAATACTACCGTAAAAGGAACAACAGCTGATGAACACATTATTGGAATGATGAACCCAATGAATTATATAGGTACGCCCAACACGCAAACTGCAAAGCATTGGCGAATTCGCCACGGATCGAAAGACAAAGACACGGGATTGGCAATCTCGGTTATTTTAGCGACTTACCTGCAAAACAACGGGAATGACGTAAACATCGAATTGCCTTGGGATCGACCACATACTGGAGACTATGATCTGGATGAATTATTTAAATGGGTAGATGGTATTTCCAAAAAATAATTAGAATGAAATTTGTTTTGAAAACAACATTAGCAATTCTGCTTTTTATGGCTGTAACCAATTTATTTGCACAGTCAGGGGCTCCACAGGGTATGTGGCCCAATATGGGAAGATCACAAGGTGGAGATCCTGACACAGCCTGGATTTCGCCCGACATAACTGCCCCGGATATAGCCACGTATGAGCTTTATCCAACTCCAGCGAGAGGAAAAGGTACAAAGGGTAGTTTTTTACTTTATTTGCCACAGGAGTATAAAACGAATACGTCAAGACGCTATCCTGTCATCTACTTTTTGCATGAAGGTAATGGTAACCAACGTAGTGCAACTTGGTTGATGGAAAAAATGGACAAGGCAATTTTCGACGGAAAAATGCCGCCAGTTATCGTTGTAGGCATACAGGCATTGCCTATCGGGTGGTTTGTAAACGCAAACATCGGTGTTCAGGGGGTTACAAGTGGACCGGTTGAAGATGTGATTATTAAAAATCTTGTGCCTTATATTGATTTAAATTATCGCACTATTGCTAATGCCAATGGTCGTGGACTTGAAGGCTGGAGCATGGGCGGATTTGGAGCCATAAGACTGGCTTTCAAGTTTCCTGATTTGTTTGGTTTTGCCTCTTCGCTTGCAGGCGCTTTAATTAATTTTAAAGACGAACACAATCCTCAATACCTGGAAAATACGTTTGGTCCTTCTACGGGCACTGAAGCAGCGAAATCCGAAACTTTTTTCAACTCGGTACATCCGCGGGTTTACGCCAGTGCAAATGCCGAAAAAATAAAAAACCTTGTCGCAGTAAGACTTTTGGTAGGTGATCAGGATTGGCTTTTTAATAATCAGGGTAATTACATTACTAAAAACTTTAGCAATTACCTCGATTCCTTGGGTATCAAGCACGAATATACTGTGATTAAGGGAGTAGGCCACATGTTACCCAAAGCGTTTGATAAAGGAGAAGCAGTATACCCAATCGATTTTTGGATAAATACTTTTGGAAAATAACAATGCATTCTTTCATAACAAACATCAAACGCAAAGTCTGAATTTTTATAATGCTTTAGAACCAGTTAAAGGAGCAGATATTGTTTTGTATGAATTACTGGTTGTAGCAGGCCACGGTGGTCCTCAATTCTTCGATCAATTAAATGTAGCCATAGTGATAGCTTTTTTCGATAATAACCTGAACTATCAAATGAGGCTATCGCTAAAATAAGATTTCAGCAGAAGGTTTGAATGTTCATTGAATTGGACGTTCAAACCTTCTTTATTTAAGTGAACTCTACTCAAAGGTCGTACCATCTGCCGATGAATGCAAAAATCGCTTCACTTTATTTTTACTACACTTTAAGTTCAAAATATGACGCTTCACCAACTATCCTCCGAAACGTTCAGAAACCAGGCCTATTTTTGGTCATAATTTATTTTCAAAACTAAAGATGAGAACATCACTATTAAATTTTTTAGTTGCAATTAGCCTTATATTCGGATCGTGCAGCAAGGACGGAAGCTCAGACAGCTCAGCAACGACAACAACTAATCGAATATCTGCAACCTATACCAATGTGACTTATGCTTCTACTTCAACTGCCCAGGCCATGGACATTTACATGCCTTCGGGTACAGGCCCATTCCCCTTAGTGGTGGTCATTCATGGTGGAGCATTTTTAGGAGGCGATAAAAGTGGTGAATCAGCCAATTGCGCCACACTAACCGCTCAGGGATATGTCGCTGTAACCATCAATTATCGGTTGAGTGGTGAAGCCAAATTCCCGGCAAAAATACAGGACTGCAAGGCCGCAGTGAGATTTTTAAGAGCAAATGCCACCAAATACAAAATAATCCCGATAAGATTGGCTCATGGGGCGGGTCAGCCGGTGGAAATCTCGCTTCCATGCTGGGAACATCTTCCGGCATAAGCGAACTGGAAGGAGCAAGTTTGGGCAACTCATCGTATTCTCCAAAAGTTGTCGCTACGGTCGATTGGTTCGGCCCGGTCAACTTTCTGACCATGGATGCTGAAGCTGTAGCGCTTGGATTTACAATTTCAACCAACAGCGCCTCATCTCCTGAATCGACACTCATGGGCGCGGCTGTACAAACGATTCCGGATCAGGTGGCAAAAGCAAACCCCACCACCTATATCACTTCAGACGATGCCGCCTTTTTTATCCAGGTAGGAAGTCTTGACCGGAATATCCCCTACACTCAAAGTTATAACCTTTATAACGCACTTAAAGCAACGTTAGGCGACTCTAAGGTATCCTACGAACTGATTGATGGAGCTGGCCATGGGGGAACACAATTTACAACAACCGCCAATCTTGCAAAAGTTATCGCCTTCTTCGACAAATACCTGAAGTAATTGCCGAAAATATTAACTTTACTCAACCAATTTATTAGCCCAAATGTTCGTTAGCCGGACATTTGGGTTAATTCTGCTAAATGGGATTCGGAAATCGTTTAAATCAATCTGTATATGCTTCCATACAAAGGAACAATCCAAACCAGCCACATCCTGACGATCTCTCTGACCAGCTCACTGTTATTGTCGCTTGTGCCAATCCTGTTTGCCCTGGATGCTTTCAGATTTCCCGATTTTAACCTTCGATTGCTCGATGTTACCGTATTATATGTGCTTGTTTCGGGAATGTTTTATACTGGGATCCTGCTTAACCTGAAATATCAAAAGGAAACAACCCTGAAAAAATGGTTGCTTAATATTGCATTTTTTTTGATCGCCACACTTTTAAGTATCTTAATCCATACACCGATCTGGAGGGCAACCTCACCTCTTCCGATTCATTTTTACTTCAAGGATGAAATCGCTCGAAATATTATTATCGTACTGGCTAGCTACTTTGCAGTCCGTTTCTATGTGAAAATAACAGAGAACCAGCAGCTTAAAAGCATCAACAATGACCTGCAAACCCAACATCTGAATAATCAGCTGATCGCTCTGACGAACCAGATCAACCCCCATTTTTTCTTCAATACACTGAATACCCTGAGCGGGCTAATTCAGGAAAATTCCGAAAAGGGTGAAATATTCATTGATAAACTATCGCAGGTTTTCAGGTATATACTCAACATGCAGGAAAGCAGCATGATGAGTGTTGCACAAGAGATCAGGTTTGCACGTGATTATGCTTATTTGTTAAATGTAAGGTTTGAAGGAAAACTGAAGATCAATTTTACGCTGAACGATCAAAGTAAATACATGTTGCCGTCGTTATGTACACAGCTGCTGATCGAAAACGTAATCAAACATAACCGGATGAACCATCAGTTCCCGGTAACCATTGATGTTACAGAAGAGAACGGGTACCTCAAAATCTGTAACACCTTATGCCCACAATTAAGTGAGAATTCCACGGGACTTGGACTGAAAAACCTAAACCGGCGTAGTGAAATTTTATCCGGACGGCCTTTAATCGTTGATAAAACTGCTGAATTATTTTGTGTCAGTGTTCCGTTAATACATCCAGAAAAATGAAGGTAATTCTCATAGAAGACGAAGCTATCGCACTCCGAAAACTTAAAAAAATAATTCTCGACATCGATCCTGGAACTGTAATCGCTGCAGAGCTTGAATCGGTTTACGATGCGAAGAACTGGTTTCAGCAAAATAGCAGTTCGGCCATCGACCTGATATTCTCCGACATCCAGTTATCTGACGGACTTTCGTTTGAGATTTTTGATTCCTTGAACACCCAATTACCCATTATTTTCACCACTGCTTACAACGAATATGCGCTTAGGGCCTTTAAACTAAACGGTGTCGATTATTTGCTGAAACCTATCCAAAAAGAAGAGGTTCAAAAGGCGTTAGCCAAGTTTGCACAAACAAGAACCATATACTCACAAAATCAGCTATTGCATTTACAGCAACTTATACATCAATTTAAACAACCTGGACGGATAAGTCCAACATTTATTTCGTATGTCAAAGATAAAATGATTCCTTTTGCCGCCGAATCAGTGGCCTATTTTTATACCAGCAACCAATTGGTCTATGCGGTTACCGAGCAGCGTGAATTTGTGATGAACGAAAACTTGAAGAGATTGAAAACCTATTACCTGACCACATATTTTTTCGGGCAAACCGTCAGTTTATTATCCAGAAAAAATTTGTCAACAATGCTGAATTCTATTTCAATAATCGGTTGGTGGTTCACTTGCAGCTTAAAACACCAGAAAAAATTGTGATCAGCCGCGAAAAATCTGGAGCTTTTAAAGAATGGCTGATTGGGAAATGGTAATGGCATTTCACCCAAACTCAAAGAGTTTATTAAATTCGAGAAATCTTTAAGCAAATGATTGCTATTTTAAGAATGAATTTCTGTCGTGTAGAAAGCATTGTCCAGTTCCATTTGCCCAGAAAGTTGATACTCATTATCGCGTTTACCCATAATATCACGAAGTTTGTTTGCCATTTCCCAAATAGGTTGATAACGTTTATGTCCTAATTGACGACATAAGTAATTAGAATAATATAATATTGCATTCACAAACACAAAATTCATCGACCAATTGCGAAAAAGATTTCTCGAAATTCATATTTCATCGCGTCAAATGCGGGATTCACCAATTACCTAAAATTTACCAGCATCATACCAACTTCGGTCTTTATGTAATGTTTCTGTAATCTTCTTGTAATGTATCTGTAATATTTGATACAGATACATTACAGGAAAGTATCACAAACCTTATTTAAACTACAAAGAAGGTATTGCTAATATAAATACGACATTATACCCTGGCAATTACTTAATTCTTCTGTCGAGAATGATTTCTTGGTACAAGCGAACAAATCCATGGTAACGAACCAATATCGAAAAGGCAATTTGGTACTTTGCATCACGGTACCTAAACGAAACGATATTCGTCGATGATAGCGTTTGCATTCGAAACAAAGTTTATTTTCAAGACAATAATGCTCTTTGCAATTAAATTTACAACAAACTATACCGATTTGGTCTCTTTGTTCTTTAAATTTTAAGCGACAAGCACCCTCATCGGGAAATTTCTGAATGAATTCAAGTATATTCATATCGCATCATTTATGCTATAAATATAATGAATATCAGCAATATATGCAAATTAATAATACTAATATAAACAAATAAAAGCCGCATTATTCCTCTCTTAGATTAGGAAGGTTTGCAGATAAGCATAATTAATAATCTTGTGCGGAAAGACAAAGTTTTGGATCTTCATCCTTGCGATCTTTCCTTTCTTTGCGCAGACTCATTTCGCCCGTAAGTCAATGAATTCCTTTCACTATGCATATTTGGCTTTTTTACGCGAAATATTTTAATCCAAATGAAATACCTCCTCCATATCAGCCCACCACTCTCCTGCTGCCCTATTCTCTATAGGTCGCTGCATTGGTTCCATGACAGACCACCATTCCTGTGTTTTTGGGTCAGCAGCCATCTTAGCCATATCGGTAGCAAAATCTTCACCGGAGTACTCCATATAAGCAAATAGCAAACCATCTTTGTGAAAAATGGAGTAGTTGGAGATATTGCACGCTGTAATCATCTCCAATACTTCAGGCCAAACTGCTGCATGATATTCTTTGTACTTTTGAAAATTTTTGGGATCAACCCCGATAATTTGTCCGAATCGTTTCATAATCTGATTGTTATTTAAATCTATTTTATAACCTTTTTAAGGAAAAATAACACTCTTTATTAACATGAGTTGTTTTACATATTGGTCATCAATTAAACCCTCTCTGCCTGGTGGCACATCTAATAAATAATTCGTATGTCGGGAATTACACAGCTTGATCCTACTGCTGAGAATATCCACTTTTTGAAGCTTAATTTCTCCGGTATGCCAAAACCACCGGCCACCGGCATCAATACAGTCACAAAGTTCAGAAACCTCTTTGTTTTCTGAAGGTGGCAGTGCTTTTCCGGGGTTCGATTGAATCCGCCACGGGTATTCATAACTGATAATGTCTGATACCTTATAGTTTTCTGAGTTGTTGGCCACAACGATGCAATCAGGCTGAAGTTTATGGATCAGGGATTTCAGTTGGAGCCAATATTGTCCGGTATATTTATTGGAATATTGATCAAACCACATCAAATCAATTGGTCCGTAATTTGTTAACAATTCTGTAATTTGTTTCTCAATAAAACCTTCAAAATCACCTTCGGCTTCTGCAGGTAAGCCATGCAGATCTTTCTGATCAGGTAATAATGAATTTCCGAAAGAATTTGAAAAATCGCCTGGCATACAATAATACAAACCAACTTTGATTTTTTCCTTCCGGCAGGCATCTACATATTCGCGGACGATATCTCCCATACCATCCCCGAAATTTTTGAAAGCTGTAATGTCATGAGTGGTATATTTACTGTCCCACAAACACCAACCGCCGGTATGTTTAACCGTTAAAACAGCATAATTCATTCCTGCCGATTTAATAACCTTAGCCCACTGCCGGCAATCCAATTTAGATGGATTAAAAAGCAATGGATCTTCATAACCAGTTGCCCATTCTTTGTCAACATACGTCCCCATATTGAAATGCAGGAACATGCCATATTTCCATTTGGCAAACTCGTTCTGCTTTTTATTTAGCAGTGCCTCTGGTTGCGAAATAATCTGACCACTTACCTGTACTCCAGTTAAACACACAAAAAAGAAGGTTATTAAACCTCGAATGGAAATAAGCTTATTACAATTCATTGAATTCTTTGTTAATGTATTCGTTTATTTTGAATTACAATTATTTTTTATTCACAAATGCTTAAATATCTGAAGGCAAAATAGCCGGCTACAATATGATATTTTCAAACACTGATAAATAACATTGAGCCTACAACAACACGATTTCATAAATTCCAGGAACCTGCGTGAAACCGGTCAGTAGCAGCCTGACTTTTTGAGCAGTGAAACCGGGTAGTTTAATTTCAAGTTTGCTTCCAATAGTGGTTCCCTTGTAGACTGATTTCCAAACCTCGCCTGACTTGTATTGCAATTCAAAGGCTTTGACGGCTTTTCCACTCTCATAAATAATTGCTTTTGAAACCTTTTCAGGTTTGCCAAAGTCAATTTCTGCCCACGGAGTCTTATCTTCCTTTGCCGGTTTCCACTCATGACCAACCCAATCACCATTATTAATTGAGGAGACACCATTCCAATCCGGGTTCGGATTACTGGATGCTGCCACTTTTTTATTGTAGGAAAGCGACTGAGAACCAATTTCCATTGGCACAATATCCATTACATTGCCGTCCATCTCAATCTCCACAATTGTGTTGATCGGCAATAAATCTTTCCCTGCAAATTCAATAACAGTGTTTCCACCTTGTTTGGTGAGTTTCACTTTCCCTCCATTCGCTAAACGGCAACTCCTGATTTTCATCCCCAGTTCAGGAATCACAATTCTTGGTGAGTCGCCGTACCATTTGAGGATATGAAGAAAAATTGTATTCCCTTTTCGGGTACTTACACCCCAATCGGTTGGTTTGAAAGGTCCACCACGTGTGCCATAGATCGAGTTACCGTATTTTTGCAGCCACTGCCCCATCTCTTTGAGCCGGTCAACCTGCAAAGGCTCAATGCGTCCGTCAGACATTGGCCCGACATTGAATAACAAGTTGCCATCACCGCCTGCAGACCTGATCAGGCTGTGCAGACACTGCTCAAGCGATTTCACTTCATCATTCGGTTTCCATGCCCACTGACGGGCGATCGTCATACAGGTTTCCCAGGGACGATCGTTCTGAAAGCCGCCCACACGTTGTTCCGGGGTATCAAAATCACCCTGAGCGCCCGTCCGGTTATTGATAATGATATCCGGCTGGGTTTTACGGACCAGGTCAATCACCCCTTGTCCGCGCACGGCGTCAAACTCCTGTGGTACATCATACCACATTACGAACAGCGGGCCGTAGTTTTTGAGAAGCTCGACCGACTGGTTTTTCAGATATTCCGTGTAGCGATCGAGGTTTGAGGTTGCACGTCGCGAGGTACCACCCGGGCTTGTCAGCGGAAAATCAGGATGATGCCAGTCAAGTGTTGAATGGTAAAGGCCTAAGGCAATTCCATATTTACGGCATGCAGCAGCCAACTCTTTCACAACATCGCGTTTAAATGGCGAATTCATGATGTTGTAATCGGTGTATTTGGTATCCCACATGCAAAAGCCATCGTGATGTTTGGAAGTGAAGATGATGTATTTCATACCTGCATCTTTGGCGAGTTTTACCCAGGCTTCGGCATCAAAATTCACAGGATTGAACCGTTTATAGAGCGCGTCGTACTCTTCAATGGGAACCTCCTTCCCTCTTGACCACCCGATCTCTGTACCTTTCAGGGTTACTGGTCCCCAATGGATAAACATTCCAAAGCGGGCATCTTTCCACATTTCGATATTCTTTTCATTCCCTATTAAAGTTCCATTGGATTTCCCTCCCTGGGAAAATGATCTTCCTGAAACAAGCAGCAAAAAGAGACATGCCACTAAGATTTGAATCAAATTCGTTTTCATTATCAGTTTGTTTTGAAGATTATTGATCGGTTTAAATCTTATTAAATTCCATCACTGCATCATACATGGCCACAATATTCTGAGGCGGAACATCAGGCAAAATATTGTGTACCGTATTGAAGACAAAGCCACCACCTTTTGAAAAAATTTCGAGTCGTTCGAGTACCTGTTCCCTGATCTGAGCAGTTGAACCAACATTCAACGTACCGACGGTTTCGATACCTCCACCCCAAAAGGTGCAGTCTTGACCAAATTCCTTCTTCAAAAAATCAGGTTTCATGTTCCAGGCATTGGTTTGAACGGGATTAAAGATTTCGATTCCGGCTTCAATTAAATCAGGCATCAGCAACGAAATGGAACCACAGGAATGGATAAAGGTGTGCATTTTGCTGTGCGATTTCACATAGTCGCACAGGATTTTATGCCTTGGTTTGAACAAGGTTTTATAAGTACCTACATCCATAAACGGACCGGAACTCATCCCCAAATCGTCGCCAAAACGGATGATATCTACAATGTCTCCAACGGCTTTGCATACCTTTTCGAGTGTTGCAAGATGTCTTATCATCAGCTGATCAAGCATTCTTTCGACATTGTCAGGATCGCACATCAAATCCATCAGGAAGTTATCCATCCGGCGAAGGAAGGTTCCCCATTCAAACAGGTTACAGCCGCATACGACAAGCAATGCCTTGTCAGTACTTTGCCTCAGTTTCAAAGTGTTTTCACGTAGTTTCTGCCAGAAATCGGATTCGCCTGCATGATCCCACGGACTGTGTGCATCGCGTGCCCACATGATACGGCCCATTTCGGCATCCAGATTTGCGTACGAATCGGGATAACCATCTACATAGGGGAAGTAGGTCTGATCGAAAAAGGTAGCACCAATTGGCATACGCGAAAGCATCCTTTTCCCGTCATCGTCATAAGTCTGATAAGAACCATCTGGCATTCGGGTTGGCTGGAACCATTTCGGATAGAAGGCAGCAGCACCATTGGCCATCGTTATCGGACTCCAGTCAGAAGGGTGGGCATTGAAGGTGCGGCCAATATCCAGAACATCGACGCCAAACTGATCAAGAATTGACATATCCGGCTGCGCCAATTGCTGAACAACATCGTAAATCTGAACAGGTAAATCTTCACGTCCAATGTATTTAACCAGGTTACTGTAAGCAATAGCCGATATACCGGAGCTGGGAGTCGCACTCAAATCAACCGGTACCCGGTCGGGCAGCTGGTGATTAATAGCGGCTAAAATGCGTTCGCGTGATGTCATCATTTTTGATATATTTTATGTGCAAAGGATATTATAAATCTGGGGCCCTTGGCAAATGGCTGCTGGCTTTAGAACGACAAAGAGACCTACACTGGGCGTCGTTACATCGAGCCACTGATCCCAATCATAAAGGAGGAAACGATAATTATAACGAGTGAAAAGACCATGAGTATATAAACCTTTCGCGATGCCCCCTTCCATTCGTGTCGGAACAGGCCCCAAACTGTGGCAAAAACGATCGTCAGTGCCATCAAAATGCCCCATGAAGTGAAGGTATAAGGCCCCATTTTGCTCTTACCCATACCATAAACAATAAACTGGCTGAACCACAACAAGCCAGCCAGAAGTCCAAACAGGTAATTATATATCAGCACTTTGGACGATTCAGCCATCCTGTAATTTTTAAGCGATTTATTTTTTGTGCCGAGATAGATACACCAAACGAGCGTTGTAATAAACGTACCAGAAAACAATACAATCATCAGGGGCATCATTGTAAACAATGAATCGACACCCTGCTTAGATGCCATTTCCGAGATGGGCAGTCCTTGTTCGAAACCAAGCGACATTGCCGAACCGGTTATTCCTACAAGCACTGCCGCCATTGATCCTTTTACAAGGTTAAACTCACCAATGGATTCCTGCTTTTTTGAATCCGAAACATGTTTGTCTTTTAAAATTCCTGCCCAGGCAGAAAGCGCAATTCCGATACAAGCGACAACGACACCCAAAATCAACAACAATCCTCCCGAGTTTTGCATCATCACCTGTAGACGTCCGTCAATCATAGGAGGGATAAGCGTTCCGATTGCGAGCATCAAACCCAATGAAAGGGCATAACCCAATGACAAACCCAGATAACGCAATGCTAATCCGAATGACAGATTGCCGATTCCATAAACGGCCCCAAGTGAGAAAACGGTAAAAACTGTTTCAGAAGGTGTTGACCGAATGATCTGAATAAAATCGGGAGAAAACACTAAACACGCGGTCAGTGGAAACATGATATATGCTCCAAGGCTGAAAACCATCCAATAGGTTTCCCATTCCCATCCTTTGATCTTTCCAAAAGGAACCGCAAAACTCCCGGATGAGAAAGCTCCAAGCGCAATCAAAAGAATTCCAAGCAAGATACTAAAATTCATAGTTCAGTTAGTTTTAAAGAAGTCAAATTTTCAATAAGTTATAAGATTTGGCTACAACCCATACAAACATAGAAAACTATAATCTGAACTTATTGAACATTTCTGGCAATTAATTGCACATTTACGCTATTTGAGATTGTTAATTTCCATTGCATTTGAAAAATATCTATCTTTAAACGCGTAATATTTCAGCCGATGTACCCTGTAGAAATTGGTCAATCGATTTCGATTGAATTAAAAAATATAGCACGACTAGGATTTTCACAGAGCGAGAGCTGGTCAAATATAAATAGTCCGTTTTCCCGAATGTATTTAATTACTGAAGGTGAAGGTCAATTGGCGATTGGAAATGAAACAATCAAACTCGAAGCTGGTTACCTTTACCTGATACCAAGTTTTACTACCTGCAACTACAAGTTTAACGAGGGACTTACGCACATCTATATCCACTTCAATTTAACTACAGATAATGGGATCAATATTTATCATCACTTTTCGATTTGCAATAAAATTGTCGTAACTGATTTAGATATCCTCCTGTTTAACAGGCTTCTGACGATCCTACCCAAGATGGAGCTTCCACATCACGATCCTAAGGTCTACCAGACAAAACCATGGATCACAAAGAAAATAGAATATCAATCAGTCGGACAGTATCTTGAAGCATTAGGAATCATTCGTCAGCTTTTCTCCCGGTTTATAAGTTCAGAGAGTGAAATCAACATAAGCAGTTTCATGATTTACAAAATTCAACCAATTCTGGTTTATATTCAAAACAACCTGAACAGCGATATTACAATTGAAGAACTTTCTGCCTTGGCTTTTTTTTCCAAAGACCACTTTACCCGGATTTTCAAATCAATTATCGGAATGGCTCCCTGTGAATTCATTATCCGAAAGCGGATTGAAAAGGCCCAGTTTCTGTTGTTGACAACCGATTTGACCCAGTCGCAGATCATCGAAAAAACCAACTTCAAAAGCCTTTCCTATTTTTGCCGTATCTTTAAGAAATACACCAATTACACGCCTGTTGAATACCGCAAGCAGCGGATCCAACCAGTTTAAATTTTTCCTTCCTGGTGAATCAGAAAAAAGGTGAAATCGTAAAATAATAAGAAAATTAAAAATGATTTTAATTTTGAGTTTCAGTTATTTTACTAAGTCTTTCAATAACCTTTGGAGTACCTTCAAAATTGTATTTCCCATCAGCAATTTCATTTAGCAACGTTTTCATTTCCTTCGCATTATTCACTTCCTTAAAATTAGAAAACAACTTTCGGAAATCATTGATGAAATATTTTGGACTGATTAAGTACCAATTCTGATCAAACAGGACTTGGTAGCAAGTACGATCAGCATGAATCTGCTCAGAATTTTCATCCAAAATATTGTCAATTCCGTCGATGCGGATAGAAAAGGAAGAGCTTATACAATGATAGCTTTGCCATACGTCAGAATGAGATATATTGTCTTGTTCACGGCCAGACCATTTCTAATTATTCGCCTTCATTATGCGTGACATATAAAGGAACTCTATCTAAAAACCAAGCCTGAATCAATGCCAACACTTACAATGCATACCTTTATAGGTTTGAAACTTATAATCTCACTGCAAGCACCATTAGCACCATTTCAACTATAATGCAGAATATTTTCTAATTTTGTGGCCTAAACTGTGAAAATGAAACATGATTTTGCAAATAGCTTTAATGCTGTATATACTGCTTATTACAGAAAGTCTTTTCTTTTTGTAAAATCGTATGTGCACGATGAACTGGTTGCCGAAGACATCGTTTCAGAATCGTTGATCAAACTATGGGAGCGAATGAAGTCTCAACCTGTTGAGCATGTTAGCAGCTATCTTTTTACCATTTTAAAAAACAGCGCACTTGATCATCTGAAGCATGAAGCAGCAGAGCGAAAAGCATTCAAATCACTGAACGAATATTTGACACGTGAACATGAAATCCGTATTTCGGTGTTAGAGGCCTGCGATCCAAACGAGATCTTTTCGACTGAGATCCAACAAATCATTCAATCAACCCTTGCAAATCTTCCGGACAGAAGCCGGAAGATTTTTGAGATGAGTCGTTACCAAAATAAAACGAATAAAGAAATTGCCGAGGTTTTCAACATCTCCGTTAAAGGTGTCGACTACCATATTGCACTAACCATTAAAGCATTGAGAGTCTCGCTGAAAGACTATCTTCCTTTATTTATCTATTTATTTACAAGGTAATGTTCTGAACAGGCAGTTGGCAATTAGTGGCTGGCTTGGGAGACCATTAATTGAACGCTTTCAATTCCTGAAGCAACCAAAACCGACAGGGAAAAACCATTTATTAAAATTAAGGCATCTTCGGTCGCCATTTTTCACTTTCGAAATGCGATCTGCCAGTTGCCAAAACCCAGTTGCCAATAACGAATCACTCAATCTTTAAAAAAACTTCAATTGGCCACTAGTGATCCGATCATTTGAATCGTTTCATTAACAGGAAAGGGAAACCAAACATATTCTCCCCACCAAAACAAGTTTAACTTATGAACCAGGAATCATTGATTCGTTACATTGTGGGCGATGCCAATGGCGATGAAAAGAGCAGAATGGCAGAATGGCTCGATGCCGAGCCGGAGCACATGCGTGAGTTCCTCGCCTTTCGCAAATTGTACGACATCACAATTTGGAACGAGGAGAATGTGGATATTCAAATAACAAACGCAAAAAAATCAACATTCAAGGTCCGAAAGCTTGTTCTTGAAGCCCTAAAGGTTGCTGCCATATTTGCAGTTGCTTTTTTAGGCGCCAGGTACTTCCTGACCACTGAACCTGCAAACGAGCCAATCGCAATGCAAACAATACATGTTCCGGCAGGTCAACGTGCAGAGCTCACACTCACTGATGGAACGAAAGTGTGGCTCAATGCAAAAACCACCTTCACCTTCCCTAACCTCTTTTCGGCCAATAGCCGCAATGTCACACTCGATGGCGAAGGATATTTTGATGTGACAAGTAATAAAAAACAACCTTTTATCATTAAAACTGCCAGGTACGATGTTAAAGTCTGGGGTACACAGTTCAATGTAATGGCTTACGCTGCTAATGCAGTTTTTGAAACTTCACTGATTGAAGGCTCCGTTGAACTGCTTAAGACAGGAACAGAGAAAGGTGTAATGATCCATCCCAACGAGCGCATTTTTCCGGAAGGTGATCATTTAGTGATTGCTCCCATCAGCAACTTTAACCATTTTCTTTGGAAAGAAGGCCTGATCAGTTTCGATAACGAATCTTTCCCGGAGATGGTAAGTAAACTGGAACTCTATTTCGACCTGAAAATCAATTTTAAGAACGATTTGATTATAGACAATCGCTATACAGGAAAATTCCGGATGAAAGATGGTGTCGAACATATTCTGAAAGTGCTCCAGTTAAGTAATCAATTCAGATTTAAGATTGATGAAAAGCTAAATCTGATTACAATCGAGTAAAAACAAACTAATGTCTAACTAACTCATTATTTGCCTATGTGACAAATCATATTTATGAAAAAAGCCGGAAAATGCGTCAACATTCTCCGGCCAGCGGTCAAAACCCGTCAATCTCCTTTAAAAATATTAAGTATTAACCAACAAACAACAAATGTATGAAATATTATTTGTCAGAGAAATTATTTGACTCAACTAAAGAACTAATACGCAAGATGAAAATAACATGTTTTCTGCTTTTTGTGCTTGCCTCGGGATTGTTTGCAACCCCGGCCAATTCACAGGTTGCAAAAGTCTCGATAACCCTCAAAAATGCATCTGTAGAAAAAGTAATCGATGCAATTGAAAGTCAGACAGATTACCTGTTTGTCTACAGTAAAAATGAAATTGAAATTTCCCGAAAAGTTTCTGTCGATATTGAACAACAAGCTGTTGCAGAAGTATTATCCGAAGTGTTTGATAAAACGAATGTCGTTTACGCGATGGAAGGGACCAATATCATGCTGATGACGCGTAGTAATGCTGCACAGAAGGATAAAAAGGTTACAGGAAAAGTTACCGATCAGACAGGGGCATCACTACCTGGTGTTTCCGTTGTGGTAAAAGGAACAACGACAGGAATAATCACGGATGCTACTGGATATTTTGCACTTTCTATTGATCAGGAAAATCCCACCCTTGTTTTTTCGTTTGTAGGAATGAGATCACAGGAAATAAAAGTTGGAACACAAACTTCAATCAATGTTGTTCTTGAAGAAGAGCGGATTGGTGTTGAAGAGGTTGTGGTCGTAGGCTATGGAACACAAAAGAAGGTAAACCTGACCGGTGCTATTTCAACTGTGAAATTTGACGAAATGGCCACTTCACGACCATTGACCAATATATCTTCAGCATTGTCTGGATTAAGTTCAGGAGTTACAGTCCGACAGGGAAGTGGCAAGCCGGGTTCAGATGGAGCGACAATTCGAATTCGTGGTATTGGGACACTTAACAACAGCGATCCGCTTGTTATTATCGACGGCATGGAAGGCACGCTAGATGCTGTTAATCCTCAGGATATTGAGTCCGTTTCAATTCTTAAGGATGCCGCTTCGGCTTCTATTTATGGTTCACGTGCTGCCAACGGAGTTATTTTAGTGACTACAAAAAAAGGTGAAAATAAAAAATTAAGTGTTTCTTATAATGGAATATTTTCGGTTGCACAACCTGCCAACCTGCTTGATTTTATTTCTGATTATCCCACTTATATGAGGTTGCTGAACGAAAGTGCGCGAAACATCGGCACAGCTGAAGTCTTTTCAGCCAATACCATATCAGCCTGGGAAACTGCCAATAAGGATCCAAATGGACTAAACGCCTTAGGCATACCAAATTATGTTTCTTTTCCGAATACAGAATGGAACAAAGAGATGTACCGGAATAATCTCGTACAGGATCATACTGTTTCGGTAAGTGGTGCGACTCAAAATGCAAGGTTCCTTTTATCAGCAGGTTACCTTGATAACCCTGGTTTGGTTGACAATACCGGCATGAAACGTTATTCAATACGCTCAAATGTTGAAATTGATGCCAACAAATGGTTAACTGTTGGAACAAGAACCTATGCAACGATGAACAATACGCAATTGGGTAACTACTCCAATATGCTCGGATACGCTACACAGACAACCCCGGGAGTTTATCCTAGGTACAATGGATTCAATGGATTTCCTGAAGCTGCTGAAGAAAGCGCTACCGCAAATAATCTTTATACTATGCTAAACGGTGTCAAAGGAGACGATAAGGTATTCAGGATGAATTCAACATTGTATAGCAAAGTTAAAATCACCAAGGGACTAAGCTGGGATTTTAATTTCAACTACAACAAACGTTTTGATGAATACAACAATTTCAGCAACCCTGCCGCTGGTAAACGTGTTAAGTTCAGTAGTGGCCAGGTGATGTCGCCAACAACAGATCCATCTTTGCTGTCAACTTATTACAACACATTCAGCAGTACCAGTTATACCCTCGAAAATTTGCTCCATTACAATATCACCATCGCCGGAAAACACAATTTTGGTGCCTTGGTAGGTTACAATGAAACTTATTTTAAGTCGTACAACCACAACGCTACGAAAAAGGGTCTCTTTGATGAAAGTGCCTATGTATTCGATGCTGCCACCACAATGATTTCAACTACCGGAACAGCCACCGACTGGGCATTGCGTTCCTGGTTCGGCCGTTTGAACTACGATTTTAATCAGCGATACCTGTTCGAAGCCAATATTCGTTATGATGGTTCTTCCAGGTTTGCATCCGAAAATCGTCATGGAGTATTTCCCTCTTTTTCGGCAGGGTGGAGAGTTTCTGAAGAGCAATTTATGAAGGATCTGAAATTTATCCAGAATTTGAAACTCCGCGCTTCATGGGGTAAACTGGGAAATAATGCCTCCGGGAATTACGACTACATGGCGCTCTATAACCCGGTAAGCTACTCTTACAACGGTGCGCAGGTTACTGGTCTTGCACCGGGGAAAATTCCAAATGCGCTGCTGCAATGGGAATCAACTACAGTTGCGAACTTTGGATTGGACGCTTCGGTGCTTGATGGACGACTTTCCGCAGAAGTGGATGTCTACAATAAGGTGACTGACGGTATTTTGACAACTCCACCTATTTACTTAACCCTGGGATTGGTTGGAGCACCGACCCTCAATACAGCCGAAGTGACCAACAAAGGTATTGAACTAACTTTTGGATGGAAGGATAAGATCGGGCAGGTCAAATATTCAATCAGCGGAAATTTTGGCTTTAATAAAAATGAAGTAACCGGTTACAAAGGAAAACTGGTAGAAGAATGGCGTACTGATGCTGCAGGAGCACCGGTTTACTATTCAAATATCGGAGATGTTTCAAGTGGTGGCGACACCCGAATTATTGAAGGGCACTCCATCTATGAAAATTATCTGCTGGATGTATATAAAGGCAATGGTCAATACAATAATTCAGATGGCACAGTAAATATTGCCGGCGGTCCACGGGACGGAATGATCCGTACTCCTGCAGATATGACATGGTTAAATGGAATGATTGCAGCAGGATATAAATTCATGCCAAATCTTAATACTGCTAAAAATAAAATCTGGTACGGAGACTATATTTATGCGGATAAAAATGGGGACAAAATCTACGGGAACTCTTACGATAAGAGTTTTACGGGAAATTCTTCCATGCCTAAATTTACTTTTGGGTCCCAAATGAATTTTAGTTATAAAAATTTTGATCTTAATCTGATCTGGTCTGGTCAGGCAGGTGGTAAATTGTACTGGCTGGAACGTGGGTACAATAGCTCAACAACCCGAACAGGCTGGCAGATTGGTACGATGCTCGAAAAAGATCATTATTACTATAATGAATTAGATCCAAGCGATCCTGCGAACAATATTACAGCCAACTATCCCCGTCTGAAACTCAATGAAAGCGATGGCCAGAATACCCAGTCAAGCACACGTTGGCTCTATGATGGCACTTTCGTGAGACTTAAAAACCTAACTCTTGGTTACACTTTGCCGAAGAGAATTGCAGCGAAGATATTTACAGACCAGGTTCGCCTGTATTTCTCGGCTGAAAATCTGTTTACGATCACCTCTTTCCCCGGACTCGATCCCGAAATGGGAGGCAATACCAATTATCCTGTAATCAGGCAGATTGCATTTGGCACCAACATCACTTTCTAATTTTACGAAACATGAAAAAGATAAAATCGATAATTATCATATTTGTAGTCAGTCTTTTGGCTGGCTGTCAAAACACCTTACTGGATACGACCCCCTATAATTCAATTGGTTCAACAGCCATGTGGACAACTGAAAGTCTTGCAGATTTGGGCGTCACCGGTGTATACCAAATACTACGTCAGGATTATGTCGGGTTAAATCGCTGGTATTTTGACCAGGATGGGTTCACAGGTATGAACCGGGGTGCAACAGCACTTACGAATGGGAATATCACCTCAAGCGATGGTTTGTTTGTAAACTATTGGAAGCAAAATTACGAAGGAATTCACCGGTCAAATGCAGCCATTAAAAATATCCAGGAAGTGGCACCGTTGACACCAGAGAAAAAGGGTCGTTTGGTTGCAGAATGTAAATTTTTACGTGCGCTATACTATTTTAATCTCAACCAGGTATTTAAAGGAGTACCGGTTTACCTTGAGCCTGTTGTTAATTTAAGTGATGCGAACAAGGGTCGCGAAACAGAAGCCAAGGTCTGGGAAACGATTATTACGGATCTGACAGATTGTATCAATGAACCAAATCTGCCAAATACGTATGCCAAAGGAAATGCAAATATTGGCAGGGTGACAAAAGCAGCTGCTTATGCACTTCGTGGTAAAGCCTTTATGTACACAAAGGATTTTGCAAAGGCAGAGGCTGATCTGCGGATGGTAGGCACATTAGGACCTCAGTTGTACCAGGGCGATTACAAACAACTTTTCAAGTTGGCAAATGAGCAACATCCTGAGATGATCTTTTCTGTACAGAATATTGCGACCCCGGGACTTGGTTCTGTTACACAATTCTATTGTGGATCACGTGTTTCATTCGGTTCATGCTGGGATAACTATTTTCCTCATCCCGATTTTGTCGAATCATTCGAAAAGAAAGACGGCTCTCCGTTTAACTGGAACGATTATCTTCCGGGCTATAATTCAATGACACCGGCCCAGCGCGCCGTCTTCTTCCTGCGCGATGGTCTGACACCAGCAGAAATAACATCATTTACCGGAAAGGGTGCAGATATGTCCAAATATTTGCCTACAGGAAATGAAGCACGCGTAAAACAAGCTTATGAAGACCGCGACCCTCGTCTGACAGCACTTGTAATTACACCATATTCGACCTATCTCGGAGCCAGCGGTACTAATCCGTACACCTATACACTACGTTGGCCATATCGTGGATTTGATACGAGCGCCCCTTTTGATGTAAAAACTGATGTCAATACGTTTTTCTATTATTTATGGAGAAAATGGGTTTATGAAGGAGCAAGCGAAACACCTGCCCGTGATTATGGACCTATCGATCAACCATTAATCCGTTATGCAGATGTGGTACTTCTTTTGGCTGAAGCCATTAATGAACAGGGGTTCAAACCGGAAGCCGTTACGCTGGTAAACAGTGTTCGTACCCGCGCGGGTGCAGTTGCCTTGCAATCAACCAATGCCGCCCTTGCAACCTTTGTGAACAGCCAGGCCAACATGCAGGAACGGATTCGTAACGAACGTCGATGGGAATTAGCGCTAGAGGGGATTAACCTTTTCGATGAAATGCGTTGGGGAACCTGGAAAGATAAGAAGTTTGCTCCTGGCAATGGAATCAAACAGGTATGGGGAACCATCACTTCACCCTATTCCTGGAGAGGCGACTATATTAGTAATTGGGCGATTCCTCAGACGGAGGTGGAAATGAATAAAAACATCACCCAAAACCCAGGCTGGATCAATTAAGTAATTTAGTTATAGATAAAAGGCTGGTACATTTTACAATGATATCAGCCTTTATTTTTAAAATTAATTTCAATTGATAATTTTAAATGTATTAACATGAGAACATTGCTAACATTGCTGTTGTTTTTTCCCCTTTTCGGATGGTCGTGCAGCAGATCTGTAAATGAAATTATTCCGGAAGAAAAACCTGTTGAATCAGTTCTTCCGCCCCACATTAAGTCAAATTACCAGATGGTGTGGAATGACGAGTTTGATGGAACTGTGGTCAACACAACTAAATGGAATTTTAGGGGAGAAGGAACTATCCGGAATTATGGAACCGTTTCGAGGCAGACAATATCAATGGATGGGAAAGGCCATGTTGCAATCAAAGTGACCAAAGACAGTAACGGGAAATATTATATTGGTGAACTTGGTACCCAGGGAATCTACGAGACCACTTATGGTTATTTCGAATGTCGTGCACAAATGAATAAACAATTGGGGCCACATGTTGCCTTTTGGCTGCAATCACCCGATTTGGGAAAAACAGCTGATCCTGCAAAAGACGGGACCGAAATTGATATCTTCGAATATCACCGGAAAACACCGGACATCGTTTATCACAACCTGCATTGGGATGGTTATGGGGTTGACCATAAACACATCGGAGCACAAATTCCATTCGCAGGAATTGATAATGGATTTCATACCTTTGGCCTGGAATGGACGAAAGACACCTATATTTTTTATGTCGATGGCAAAGAGACATGGAGAACAACTTCTGCCGTTTCACAACGCAATGAATTCTTGATTCTATCGACCGAACTAACCGGCTGGGGAGGTGATCCGGCACTGGGAAATTTCCCGGATGAAGTAGTCTTTGATTACGTTCGTGTGTTTCAACCAAAATAATAAGCTATTATAAAAACAACGAACCTAAATTATCATGCAAATCGTATCAATCCAAAAGATTTCCCGGGTACTTTGTCTGCTATTCCTTTTACAAATACCTTTCCCAACGAAGGCCCAAACTTCAGGTTCCGGGGGAAAGATGGAGTGGTGGAAGGATGCCAAATTCGGTATGTTTATGCACTGGGGTTTGTACTCCCAAACCGCTGGTTACTGGAAAGGTAAGCCAGCCAAAGGTGCCGAACATTTCATGCTTTATGAGCGAATACCCTTGAAAGAATATGCATACATCGCCAGGGATTTCAACCCGGTAAAGTTTGATGCAGACAAATGGGCGATGACAGCTAAAAATGCCGGGATGAAATACCTGGTTATCACTTCTAAACATCACGATGGATTTGCCATGTTCGATTCTCCTTCGAGCGACTACAACATAAAAGTACGCACTCCTTATGGCAAAGATCCCATGAAGGAATTAGTGACCGCAAGCCATAAACATGGACTGAAATTCGGATTTTATTATTCGCTGGGACGCGACTGGCAGGATCCGGATGTGCCAACCAACTGGCCGGTTAGGGCCGGGCGAAGCAATACCTGGGATTTTCCGGATGAAGATGGAAAAGTATTTAATAAATATTTTGAGCGGAAAGTCAAACCACAAATCACCGAACTACTGACACAATATGGACCAATCGATATTTTATGGTTCGATACGCCTGAATTGATCAGTAAAGCAGAAAGTGCAGAGTTACGCGAATTAATCCTGCAATTACAACCCGACTGCATCATCAACAGCCGGATTGGCAATAACTACGGCGACTATAAAGTAACCGAGCAGGAAATTGTAAAAGGAACTGAGGTACAGCCCTGGGAAGCCTGCATTACAATGAGCAGGAATTGGGGATATATTGCAACAGATACCGTTTTCAAGTCACCTGAATTAATTGTTCGGCAACTATTGGAAATTGTGAGCAAGGGTGGGAATCTTCTGCTCAACAATGGACCGACCGCCCAAGGTGAAATCAGGAATGAAGCACAGAGCCGCCTGAAATTGATTGGTAAGTGGATGGAAAAAAATTCAACTGGAATTTATGGAACTCATCCATGGAAAATTGCGGGCGAACTTCTTGTTGATACCTCCCAAGTCAAAGAACCAAAGGTTGATGATGGACCTCAAATCATGAAGGATGCCATTAACGATGCTACTTCAAAACTGATTATTCCGGAAGTCAGGTTCACTGCAAAAGGCGGTGATTTGTTTGCATACATCTGTAGTTGGAATGGAAAGGAAGTTCTGATTAAATCACTGGCTTCAGTTCAATCGGGTGAAATCAGAAAAGTTGAGTTGCTCGATTCCGACAAAAAAGCGATCTGGAAACAGACATCAGAAGGGTTGGTGGTCTCAATGCCTTCTTCATCAGATCAATCAATTAATATCCAAGGATTCAGAATTAAGTTTCAATAAATGTTCTCTGTATGAAAAATCTGAAATTTAAATTTTGCCTAATTGCTTTATTGGCAGGCAGAATCGCTGTATCAGCACAACTATCAGAAAAAGCGCTGGAATTGCCTAAGTTACCTAATGATTTAAAGGTAAGTTACTCCAAAAGTAACCCCTTAAGTAAAGCGCTTCAGTCGGTTCCTGAAAGTGCGGTATTTAAGATGGAAGGTTATTATCTCTGGGATCCTTCGGTGATTAAAGTAGGCGATACCTATCATCTTTTCTGCTCTCAGTGGCCAGAGAAAGAGGGAATGAAAGGGTGGCAAAAAAGTCGTGTCATCAGGGCAACTTCGAAGTCTCTTTTTGGGCCATACCAATTTCAGGAAGTTGTTTTACAGCCATCTAATCATCCGTGGGCAACACAAGCCATCCATAATCCGAAAATCATCAAAGCAGGTGATCAATACTTAATATACCATTTAGGCATTCCTCAGTGGAAGACAGGGTTTGCTTTTGCCGATTCCATACATGGACCATGGAAGCCTGTATATCAACCAGTTATAAGTACAAATAATCCGGCTTTGCTGATACGGGCCGATGGAAGTGCCTATGCTGTTGGGAAGTTTAAGCCGAAGGTGACCCGCGATGGCAGATGGGATGCAAACATGCAGGCTTTTGAAGCTTCAAATTTAAACGGTCCTTACATTTTGATTAAAGATACTTTGAACCGCTTGCCCAATAATTTTGAACTGGAAGACCCAACAATTTGGTGGGCCAATAATCAATACAATGTAATTTGTACAGATTGGGACGCCAAAGTAACAGGTGTTCAAAAGGCGGTGGTTTATTACACATCGAAAGATGGCGTTAATTACGAGCTTTATTCCCAGATTCCGGTATGGTCACAAACAGATCCAGTTCCAATGCAAAACGGGAAAGACATGATGGTAGCAGGAATTGAACGTCCTCAGGTATTTCTCAATGATAAAGGGGCGGTCGTTGCATTACTGGTTTCTGTTCATCCAGTCGAAAATATCCCTACGTATATTATAATAAGGCCTGTTAAAGATTTTATTCCTAAAAATAAATAAATTCAAACTTAAAATAATGAAGAAGATTATATTATTGCAATTGTTTATGGCTTTCATTTTTGTGGCACATGCCTACGAAAAAAGAGACTTGCTCCAGAAAAAAGCTGAAATAGCTACTTTGAAATCAAGCCTGATTCTGAACCAGAAATGGGTTACTTATCCTGATTATAAAAATCGGGCAGGCTGGGATTCTTTAACCTCTGGCTTAAAAGACGAAATCATTCAAAAAGGTGAAGAGTCGCTTAATTATGAATGGAAAGTGGTGAAAGCGACTGATTACCTCGAATTTGACAGAAGCGGATCAAGAAGTATAATGGAAATACCATTTAATTCCAATAATACAGCATTGAGCAACCTGGTCCTCGCAGAACTTGCCGAAGGGAAAGGCCGTTTTATGGATCAGATTGCGAATGGGGTATGGCACAGTTGCGAAATGACAAGCTGGGCCTTATCTGCTCACATACAAAGGGAACAAAAAGAAAAGACGGCATTGCCATCGTTTAAGGAAAATATTATCGACCTGACATCCGGCGATTTGGGCGCTTTCCTTTCGTGGACCTATTTTTTTCTGAAAGATGAGATGGATAAGGTTCAACCCCTTGTTTCAGAACGTTTGCGTAAAAATCTTCAGGAGAGAATTCTTGATCCTTATATGAACCGTAGTAACTTCTGGTGGCAGGCATTTAACGCAACCCCGGCCACAATGGTCAACAATTGGAATCCCTGGTGCAACTCTGATGTTCTTACAAGTTTCCTGCTACTCGAAAACGATCCCGAAAAGCTTGCTGCTGCCGTATTACGCACGATGGTATCGGTTGATAAATTCATCAATTATTACCACAGCGATGGCGCCTGCGAAGAAGGCCCCTCCTACTGGGGGCATGCACCCGGAAAAATGTATGATTTTCTTCAGCTTTTGAGTAACGCAACAGGAGGCAAAGTAACGATTTTCAATGAGCCTATTATTAAAAACATGGGTGAATACATTGCCAAATCTTACGTAGGCAAAGGTTGGGTCGTCAATTTTGCGGACGCTTCAGCCAAAGGCGGGGGTGAACCAGGTATGATTTTTCGTTATGGGAAAGCTGTTGGAAGTTTGGAAATGCAGCAATTTGCGGCCTATCTTAATGGACGGGACAATAAAAAACCAGAATATAACGCGGGTCGCGACCTTTACCGGACATTCGAAAACCTGGCGACACTTAAAGAATTGGAGAAAACAAAGCCTGCTACTTCAAAGGCAACATCAACCTGGTACCCGGAAACCGAGTTTTGTTACATGCGCAATGCATCAGGATTCTTTTTTGCCGCCAAAGGAGGATATAATGCAGAGAGCCATAACCATAACGACATGGGATCGTTTTCTTTGTATCTCGATGAAACACCTATGCTTATTGATGCTGGCGTTGGTACCTATACCCGTCAAACCTTTAGCAACGAACGTTATTCTATCTGGACAATGCAGAGCAATTACCACAATCTTCCGATGATAAACGGTGTGGCTGAAGCTCCCGGTGCTCAATATCGTTCAAAAAATGTAACATTTGATCCGAAGAAATCGCTCTTTTCACTTGATTTGGCAGGTGCATACCCTCAGGAAGCATCGGTCGAAAAATGGCAGCGCACCTACCAGCTTCAGCCCAAAGGTGGCTTGGTAATTCAGGATGAATTTAAACTGAAGAAAGCAATAAAACCCAATCAGCTGAACTTCCTTACCTGGGGCAAACCTGATGTTTCGGTTTCAGGAATTGTGGGTTTTGAAAAAGATGGTGTGAAACTGAAAATGACTTATGATGCTAATCAATTTGGGCCTTCGGTCGAGATCGTTTCCCTCTCCGATAAACGCCTGTCAGATGTTTGGGGTGCACAGATCTATCGTCTGTCGTTAAACGCGAGAAAGATGCAATTATCGGGAAAATACAAAATAACAATCAACAGGCTTTAGCATGACCCGACTTATAAATCATGTCTGTCTACTTGCAATTCTGTTGACAATGGTTTCTTGTTTTTCACAACTTGATAAGAATACCGTTTTTATAGAAGAAAACAAATAGTTTGCAGTAAGGCAGGAAAAACTTCAGGTAGAGGCCATTGGGAAGTCTGGTAAAATACTAAATCCAAGGAACATAGAATCGGGGAAGGTGAAATATATTCCGATGGACGACTGGACCAGCGGCTTTTATCCAAGCAACATGTGGTACGTGTATGAACTTACTGGTGATTCACTATGGAAAAAACTCGCAGAAAAATACACAGAAGCGATTGATTCCGTCAAATATCTTACCTGGTATCACCCTGATTTATTGAAATTCAAAGGGTTAGACAGTCTTGTTTGACCCTTGTTTTTTGATCTTAGTGCCATTTTCTACAGAGATTCCTGAATGTTCCAAGGTCCAACTTTCATTCCTCACGGATCTATCATCAAACCAACCCCTGATGAACATCACAAAGGAGTTATATGCGTTTACCATTATTTTCCTAAAGGTGAAGCATATAACGCAATGATCAACTCCCGGAAAAATCAAAACCTAAGGACATTCAGTCTACGTTTTTACGGACTTAAACAGATTTCATACCTACCTGTTCTGAGTTTTAGCCATCTTATCTCCAACGTGGAAAGATATGCAATTGGATCGTTTGTTTTTGCAAGAATGTGACAGCGAGAATTAAAGGTATCGGACTACACGCTGGCTTAATCCAGGGATTTTTCCCTTTATTTCAATCAACAGTTTCCTTCAGATTCGCAGTCACCCTCGACATACTTGCTCTTGTCGTATGGCTGGAAATTACAATCCCCCTAACTGACTTACACTATCAAATTATTTGCCATGTACTGCACACCAAAGAAGAAGCCACCCTGTCAGGCGGCTTCTTATAAACGCTTCACGAAAAAACTTTTTACGAAACATAAAATGTGCGATCTGTCATTATGCCTTGTTTTTGAGCAATTCCGGATAGAAACAGGCAATCAGTCCAAGGTGAACCTTTGTTGCTGTCTCTCCCCATGCAATCACTTTCTGGTGATAATACCCTTCTTTGTTGAGGTTGTCCAGACACGTGATATAACCACTGGCCATAAGATCATCATCAAGTTTTTTGATGCCAAAATAGGCTCCGTTGCATTCGTATTGAATGGGAACCTTATCTGTCAGCACATAGTACTTTTTGCACTTTTGTTGCTTGTCAAGAACAACAATGACCTTCACTTCTGATTTTTCATAGGTAATCAGAAATTTGTCAAGCTCTTTACCGTTGATCAACATGTGGTCATCCTGTTGTTCAATCTTGTAATTTCCTAAAGCAGAATTTGATGATCCTTTTACAACAATCTTGCTGGCCATAGTAAACATGGAAATCATCAGGATCAAAACCGAGGTCAAAATAAATTTTTTCATGGCGAATAATTTTTTATAAATTGCTAATAATAATGTTCGGATCAAAGATATATCACCGGGAAGGGGGGTGTAAATATTATCAATGTAACCTGCAATGCTTAGAGTAAATGAGACGAATGTACAGGGGAAAGTGGTTTTATACGATATTTTGGTCGTTGATACCCAGAAACAGGCTGATAACAGCAAAAAACACAACATTGAGCATTTGATCTGTACAATTAACGTCGCAACAGTTCTTTTTTCTGGTAATTGATGATGGAATTGGATCTTTCCCGGTAAGATTTGGTTCTTTGTTTATAGCATTTATTCATTCTGGAATACTGTATAGTATGGCAATAAAAGATTTGGATCATCTTTGGCTTCTGTTGGATCACCTGAGAAGTTTCTTTGAAAGTACAAACGTTCTCTGTTAAATTAATTCCACCAATTAATCCAATCTCCGGAGAAGCGATGCGAAACCGGTTTTTATGTCATAGTTCAAAGATCTAATTACTCATAATTAAATAATGACGTATTTTAAAAATCCGAATCAGGGCTTCTAAACCCAATTCCCAATCATTCATTCTGCAACATCCATGATAAAGCGTGATACGGACATGGTATAGGGAAGGTAGGGAGAAAATCTATTTTAAGTGGCGAATCACTCTATTTAGTAGATAATGCTACATCATTTGATTCGCATTACTTATTTCATTTGCAGTCCAATATCTTTTGTTTCTGTTGAGGGTTATTCTATAAGGGATTTTTTTGTTTTCCAACCTCTGATTTCACTATCCGGTCTGGTTTTTCGCATGAATCCCGACTTTGATCCGGATCTAACATTTCAGCATCATAACAATTAACACTACAAGCCATTTCCCGCAACGATTGACCTATGGCGATAGTGATGTAACGTCCTACAAGAACATCGTTAGAACATATGGCGAATAAAGTTATGTTTATACAGAAAAAGTCTGGAGGGTTTGCAGAGGAGGATAATAGAGGCTATCTATCTCAGATTTATAAGTTAAATTATAAATATAACAGTGAGTTAGTAAAAGTGCTGTTACGAAACGATTGCCCCTTTTTATTTGGATGAAGTTCCAGCCTCCAGGCAGAAAGAATATTCAGACCAGAAAGAAATTATATGCCTGCAACTGTACCCGTAAAATTCAGTGAATTGAGTACCGCATTCTTGAAATTCCGGCCAATGGGCAACTCTTTGCCTTGAATCTCAATGGTGTTGGCAGTGAACGCCTCAATTTTACTGACCTGCACGATGTATGATTTGTGTATCCGCAGAAAATTCGAAGCTGGTAATTTCACTTCCATCAGGGTCATACTGGTTTTGGTAATGATTTTGCGCTTATCGGTGTAAATCTGGACATATTCGCTCAATCCCTCAATGTACCTGATTTCTGACAGATAAACCTTGATTACTTTCTTGTTCTCCTTGACGTAAATAAAACTCTCTTCCTGTAGCTTCTCAGCAGAAGAATTGGCGACGATCTGAACCTGATCCTGACAGGTCTGGTAAAATTTGTTGATCGATTTCAAAATGCGCTCGAAAGTGATCGGCTTGAGCAAATAATCCACCACATCCAGTTCAAATCCTTCCAGCGCATATTCCCGGTAGGCAGTCGTAATAATGATTTTCGGGGGATGTTTTAGCGTTTTCAGAAATTCGATCCCGGTGATTTGTGGCATCTGAATATCCATAAATATCAGATCAACATGCTTTTCGCGTAAAAAAGTCAATGCTTTCATGGCATTACCGCACTCAGCCACGACTTCAAAATTCTCAAGTTTTTCAATATGTCCACGGATCAGGTCACGCGCCAGTGGCTCATCGTCAACGATCATGCATTTCGTTTTCATAGACAGCTCGTTTTTTCTATTAGTATTCGCTTATTTCTGTTAATTACAGATGTGCTTCTGATTATCATATTTTCGCCGGACAAATAGTTGGCGAAATAGAAGGGATTTAAAGGTTCATCTGTGACCTTCTCAATGAGTTGCTCCCAGGGATGAAGATCTCCATATTTGTAAAGTCGGGATACAAGGAAGAATCCGATTGCCTTGTTATTCCGGTAAGACGGGTTTTTGTCCGTAATTATGTTTTTTTCAATATAGTGCTGCAACTGACCTGCAAATAAATCGGCAAGCACAAAGTTATGAATATTGCACGAAAAACTTGTGAAGTAACTTATGGTTGCCCAATCTGTTTCATTTTTATCTTCGGGAGGACGGATCCCTAGATATTCCTCATTAAGCCGATACCATAATTCTCCAAGATTCTGATCGGGATTTTTATAAATCTCATGTTCGAACACTGATTTAACCAACAGCCTCCTGAATCGGAACAAACGATCAACCTGCATAAAATGCATGCAAAGCAATTTGTATTCGCGGTTGCTTATTGAATCCAGATGGAATTCTCCCTGAAGCCAGATTTCATTTGATACCAGGTTTTCAAAGAAACCAGATATCCCCTCAGCAACAACGGAATTCGGATCCTTCAGAAGATAGGGGATATCGTCGGAAATTCCCTTAAAATGTGAGGCATGACCACAAAGATGCATCATCTTTTTCATTCCTTCCATGTCATTTTTGATGGTGGAAAGCATACGCAAATCATTTTTGAAATCTACATTGAATATATTTGTTCCTGACAATTTTCCCGGCCTGTATTTCAGGTCGCTCTTTGCGATGACATCCTGAACGGGCAGGCCGATTTCGTCAAAGAATTCGGAGGCAAGGTTTATCGGATCCGACTTCCGGTAAAGTGAATCCATTTTTTCTGAAAACCTGAGTGGCAGGTACCTGGTTCGATCGTCGTTGTAGTGGTAGGTACGGAGATCAGATACCCCGAAGTGAAATTTCTTGGCCAGCACCTTATCGATCAATGATTTGGCTTTAAAAAACTGTTTCTGGGTTTTCGCCTCTATGTCATCCCATAGAAATTTGATCTTCTCAGGAGTCTGATCCTTGGTTTCCAGCGCAAGCTGGTAAAAATCGGTATATCCGAAGTTTCTTGCAAATTCATTTCTCATCTTCACCATTTGAACGATATCACCGGCAATTTCTCTCCCCTTATCCCGATAAACATTGTAAATTCTGCAGAGTATAGCAGTGTCTGTTGAATTTTTACGGATGGAATCAAGTTGCGATCTAACATATTTTTTATTGTCAATCACTACCGCGGTGCCTGAAAATGACTGCCACAATTTGTTCTCCGCGAATCTTATTTTCTTGTACTTGTCAGCTTCTACCTGGGTGCCCATAAAGGATTGATAAAAAACACTCAGTTGTCTCTTCAGGATAGTGTCAGTAATCAGTCCGGAATTCTTTAACTTCTTCAGCAACTGAAAATCCTTTTCATTGGTAAAGACATTTTGTGTGAAAGTATTAAATCTGTCTGGAGAAAAATGTCCGGCACTAATCCTGTTTGAATTGTTGAAATCGAGTTCGAGATTAATCAGTTTCTTGAAATTGTTTTCAGTGCCTGATAAATTGAGATTCCATGTGGCGACCGTACTTTCCATCGTGAAATTTCTGATCAATTCAACATTTTTATCAATATAATGACGCAGGATCATTTCAGATTGCTGTTTTTTATTCAGACAACTTGCGGATAAAAAGAAGAATATAATTAGAAGACGTTTCATCAGATTTTTTTTTATTTTTCTATTTTCAGATGGAATATACATTGCATCATCTGCGAGCCAGGGGCTTTTCTTTCCGGTCATGATCATTTTATCTCTGGTTTGTTTATTTCAAGTCTTACAAAGAATTCATTATTCTCCTCACGAACTGTTAATTTGTGACTTTGAGGATAAATAAGTTCAAGGCGCCTTTTACTGTTTAGTAATCCAAAACCTTCTGCATTCCCCCCCCTGTAATCGACAGGAATACTGTTTAGCGCTGCAAAAGTCAATCTGTTGTTCTTTACGCGTAGGGACAATTTTATCCATGGGGAATAAGGATCAGGACTGCTTCCATGCTTGAAGCAGTTTTCGACGAAAGAGTACAACAACATGGGAGGAATCAAATGATTCATGTTGTCAATCTCTTTTTCAAATTTGATGGATAACCTGTCAGAGTAACGGATCTGTTCCAGTTCAATGTAATCTTCGAGGAGTTTCAATTCTTTGGAAACAGGGACCTCTATTGCATTGCACTCATACAAGAGGTAATGAAACATATTTGACAATTTTGCAATGACGACAGACGTCTTGTCGCTTTTGCTCAATGCAAGGGAATAGAGGTTGTTTAATGTGTTGAAAAGGAAATGAGGATTCAACTGTCCTTTAAGGACCTGTAATTCCGTCACCAACTGTTTTCGTTCAGTCTCCCTTGCAATATCCTGACTCTTTATCCAGTTCTTGTAATATTTAAACATGGCAAAAAGTACAGTCGGACCCACAATCCACAGCAGATTGATCAGAAATAAATCCATGGAGTACCATTCATCGGGATGCAATGCCTTCGGGATAAAAAGTGCGTAATAAATATTTTTACTGACATATAATTTTAACAATGAACCAGATGCAGAAGATATGGCAAGTAATAAGAAGAAGAGAACATACCGTTTCCTGAGCAGTAAAAAAGGAACCAGTCGGTAAATAACAAAGTAGGTGTTCAGCATTAAAACAGGAAGGTGAACCAACAGGTTCAGCAGGTAGAAAAGATAGGGGAAATTTTGCTGATAACTGAAGACATAAGATCCGATCAGGACAAACAAGACCCAATAAATCAAATGATTGATCATACGAATCTGCAACAGGCGATTGAATGTATTGAAAGTCATCGCGGAAGAATTAGTATTTGTAACCGGACTGCATCGGTTTTTCAATTTAATCAGTCCATGGTTGAATTCTACGTAAAATTAAGTATTATCGGAATCGGAAAAGACCGAAACTTGTCTTCGACATGCTGCGCATAATTAAAGTATCAGATACCGGAACAAACGTCATTCACCAGTTGCTACTCGTTATTTACCCCTAGGTTCGTGCATTTGATGGGTCATCCATCAAAATAGTCTGCCAAACAATTGGAATTTAATCCATTTGTTGTTTAACTTTGCGTATAAGCGGAAACTGACCGGATTTTTGAAATGGGCATTTCGTCAACATAGCAACATGAGAGTAATTTAAATCCAGGTTCATTTCGGCTATTCAAACAAATTGCCTAAGGATGAAAAGAATCATAAGCCTATTTGTTTTCAGTTTTGTACTTTTTTTCGATGGGTACTCCCAGGAATATATCTTCACCAATTACTCCATCAACAACGGACTTTCCCAAAGTGTTGTCAATTGCATTTTTCAGGATTCCAGGGATTATATTTGGATTGGAACCCAGAATGGCCTAAACCGCTTCAACGCATAGCCGTCAACTTAATATTTGTAATTTATTGATATACAGCGGCAATATTTTTTTTACCCCGTTTCGTTTAAAAACAGGGTTTGATTTTGTACTTTTCGCCATATCAAAGAGCTTTTAT
>Ga0118677_10000393_pt1 | contig 95771 bp, 77 predicted proteins | sample AliMusrvi5mmetaG_FD_86154 | JGI IMG/M metagenome (GOLD analysis project Ga0118677, IMG submission 86154) | reverse complement strand
GACATAAAAATAGCATATGGGCAAGGGAAAGAAAGAATGTTCAGTCAATCTATCAAAGGAGAAATACCTAACTTAAATATCAGCACTTTATTGTATTGACAAAGGGGTCCACTTTAGGGGAGGATGGTTCCAACCTCAGTAAGATATCACCTAAGGGAGAGTATTCCTCCCTCAGATGGTCCCCGGATGGCAAGAAGCTTTCTTGTGTCAAAAAAACAGGTAAACAGGAACAGCCTTGCATCTTCTCCATTGGTATCTCGGGAGCCGTATTAGTAAAGAGCGAAGCATATGTAAACTCGATCCCGTCTTGGTCTCCGGATAGCAAAACAATAATCTTCAGCTGCAATGAAAAAGATATTAGTTACTCTGAAAATGATCCACCATCCAGTATTTGCACATACGATATATACACTAAAAGATTAAATGTTATAGCCAAACCGCCAAAGTTAGGCTTACTTGCGCCTATTTTCATATCAGTTAATGAGATAGCTTATGTGGATGATTGTAGTTCTGCCATAATATTCCGCGATCTTATAACCAACAAATGCCGGAAAATCAAGGTGGTTGAGGGTGATATATCTATGGACTTCGAAGCTTTAGAAATGATCCCATTTGCAGACAGCATGGTTGTTGTCGCAGCAGCGGAGCAAGGTACAGGCTTGAATCCTCCTGTGCCACTGACACCTGGCAAACCATCATGGTTCCCTCGTATGCTAAAGAGGCTGCATAAGTCTTTGGGGAAGCTGACACTTTATGCAACAGAACTCACCCCTTGTGCAGATAGTAAATCTGCATATCTAGTTTTGAACAATGAGAGCGATCTCAGTGGCGATGTTGTTCCGCAGAGCCGTGCATACAAAATCGATCCCCAGGGAAGCCATCTGCTTTTTGCAGTGATTGGAAATTACTGGATATCTCACGTCTCACCCATAGGAGGCAACAGATTCATCTACACACGCCTCACAGCAGGCTACGACTCCGAACAAGGCGACCTCAGAATCTACGACGTCAACAAGAAATCAAGCAAACTCTTCCGCGAAGGTGTGACACAATATGCCATCTGGCCGAGATTGCAATATGGAGGAGAAATGTTGCGTCGGTAGTCTTACGAGGATTAGTTATGTCTAAAGTAATCAATAGAAAACACATCATTGCCACATTGATCGTCTTTGGTATTATCAGCTTTATTTGCTCGATTTGTTTGTATATACGTAAGAAAGTCACCGTTTCGATTCTTCGCGGTAAGTCCGAATGAAAAATATAAGCGTACAACCACATACACCTATCAATCATAACCAGCCTCCTTGAAAATGAAAAGGTGTATGTGGTTGTACGCTTACATTTATTACGTAATTGCATCCGCAGAGGAAAATCATCAACCCTGGCAACCCTCAAACCCCGCCCCAACATCCATTTTGAGCTCAAAAAATGCACCTTAAGAAACCGTCGCTAAAATATTATGAAAATATACCGCGAAAAGCGGGACGAATTCGCCTTCCTGGCGTCTTATAACATAAGTTATAATGCGCTATATTATATTAATATATTTACGAAACGATAAAACTATATGCTAAATCGTTGGGATATATGCAGTATTACAAGTGTGTATACAGCTTCACCTTAAATAATATCACAGTTGCTGGAAACATACATTTGCTAGTCTGTTTGATGACAGTTCACTCTTGTTAGTTTCTTCTGTAACGGCAAAAAAAGATAGAAGGATTTTGCGATGGTTGTCTAATCCATATATATGGGCAAGCTTCTCGTAAAGTATCTATTAACACAGATCGAAGTGTTGTGTGTAGAAAACGCAGAACTCAAGCGGAAATTGGCTGATCAGGTAACTGAGATTCAGATGTTGCGTGATCAGCTTTCTGGTGGTGGACATGGCAGGCGTGCTGCTCCATTTATCAAGGCGAATCGTGCACAGTGTCGCGAGGCTGAGAGGCAATAGTGCAAAGGCCGGTCACAGTCATTTGTATGCTCATGCGCGGGTGCTGTTGCTAAGTTACTGTTAGGCTTGTGCTTTACAGGTATGCTAGTTTGCGACTTCTGTAAAGGTTATAACTTCTATGATGCTCCAATCCAGCGTTGTTGGGTTCATTATCTGTGTAACTTAAATTAACTTGTTGAAGCCAACCCTGGCAATGAGAATGTCTACAAATGGGTGGAATCAATCAAGGACATATACAAGGCTGCGAAAAAAATAGCCCGACAAGGTTTCATTGAGACCATACGGGTGGAGTTCCGCCAAAAATTGGAAATGAAGTTAATGGCGATTGCCCAACCTTATCTCAATGATAAATCAGCACCACAACGCATTTAAGCACAAAGAATAGAAAAGCATCTGGGTGAGTTATTCACATTTGTAGCTTATCCAGGCTGTCCATCAGGTAATAATGCTGCGGAGCGAGCAATAAGACATGCAGTAATCGCAAGAAAAGTCAGCGATGGAATTCGCTCTAAGAATGGCTCGAATACCAGAATCGCTTTGATGAGTGGCTTTGGAACACGGATGTTGCAGGGAAAGGTTTGCTAGATGCCTGTCATAACATGATTATCGAGTCACAAGGGCAGAGAGAAATTACTAATCAGCAAATCTTACTCAGAAAGATTGAACTCTTACTTACCATATTGAAACAGTATAAGACAGCCGATAATATGGTATAGTATTTCTTGTAACTTGGGAGAGTTGTTTATGACTGATGCAAACAGATCCAGTGTTTTGGTAGAGTTGATTCTAATAGTTGAAGACCATGCAATGCTCAGGGAATTGATGGCAGCCAGACTTGTGAAGCTTGGAATTGCATCGAAAGTCCTCGAAGCCGGGACAATTGCTGAAGCCAGGAGTATCGTAGATACATATGATCCCCAAATTGTTATTAGTGATATTTTATTGCCTGACGGCCATGCAACCGGATGGATTGCAAACTTAAAACGGAAGAAACCTCGCACAAAGGTTATTCTACTAACATCATTAAATGACAAGAAAGTATTGATCGGTGCAGTAAGAGGAGGGGCGGATGCTTATATAGTCAAGTCCGCCGGTACGGATAACCTGGTTAATGTTGTTCAAATGGTTTTGCGTGGACAACGTTACTATGATCCGGAGGTTAGCAGCGAACTGCTGGCTGAACTGATTACAGGCAGGGAATTTACTGACGAATTGAACTTGATAAGCGAAATCGACTGCTCGGGTCTGTCAGAACGAGAAAGAGATGTCGTCAAATTACTCACAAACGGCAGTAGCAATTGCGAAATAGCGTTGTATCTATCGATCAGCGAAAACACGGTAAAGACCCATGTGTCACGTATATTCCAGGAACTGGGTATAAGATCAAGACGCGAATTGCTGCCAAAACTCATTTGCTCACAGCAAAAGCACACAATCCAATAAAACAAAATGCATATGTGAGCAAAACAAATACTTGCATATGCACTCATCCATTACTCTGATGCGTAGTAAGTGTCGCAAGCTCATCCACTAGATTGAGATCATAAATCAGGCTACAATACTACACTGGCATATTCACCCCTCGATTGACCAACCTGGCATTACAAAATACGCTCCACGTTTTAAATGCCTGTAGAAACCAATTAGAACTGCTGGAGCAGGTGCTTCTCTCCAGATAATTTAACCCAAATTAATGTAAATACATTCTCAAGCCTGTATTGGGAGACTGTACGGCCGAACCAAAGATGATCGGTTCGTGTAATGAATGTTTTGGAATCAGCATTTTATTGGCGTAACACTATCACTGTGCATATTTTTTCTGGGTGACTATCTACCTGGTAAAACAGGTGATTTTGTGGGTGATTTTGCGGGTGATTGCTATACAGATAAACGGATTGAGCGCTAAGAAACAGTATATATAGACATTTATTACACAGTATTCACGCTCAAACTGGCAGTAGTGTGGAGTTAATTCGGAGCATTACCCGGAAAATATATCCATGGTTTCTCCACAACCATATCACCTAAAGATCACCTTCCCAGGGTGATTTCAAGCATACTAGCTTCAGGAATAATCTAATTGTAAAGAAGAAACACTACTAAATACATGGAGGCTTATCATGCTGGGACATCATTGTAGTCACAAACAAACTTGCTCTGTTGTAGACTTGCTTCGAGAAAATGATCTTGTCCGAGTAGTGGTGGACGGACTTCCATGGAAGAGCCGAGTTGAGGATGCCAGCCAGGCTGATGTGGGTCTGATTGATATAGCTGCACCTCTCCCGTCAGTATTGGCCGGTCAGTTCAACGAAGGCTCTACGGTAGAAGTGCTGGTATCGAGAGAACAGGGCCTGTTCGTTTTACAAGCTACGGTCGTTTGTGTAGGCACGTGCAGAATCGACACCATTAGTCTGCGTATTGATTCTATTCAAGCAATTCAACGGCGGAGCACACCACGGCTAAAAACAATCCTGGATGTTTGCATCCGGAAGGTCGGATCAAAGGAATGGGAATGTTCCAAGTCAGTGAATATTGGGATCGGCGGGCTTTTGGTGAGCAGCATTAAATGCGGCAATACTCAACCAGACGAGATTCTGGAGGTATCGATTGCTCAGCACGGCTCTTCCCCAATCCTCTTTACAACAAGAGTCATCGAATGTGTGGATGTTGCACAGAAACATCTAATGAGATTGGCAGTTGATAGCATAGACAATGAAAACCGCCTGGCACTTTATAGATTGGTACAGTCGAAACTAGAGTAGAAATTAAGAATGTAAGTCAACCTATATATTGTTTACTGGACTTATTACATTGGATCACTCATAGACTGTATATTGTAATATGCAGTCTATGTATTAAAAGACACTACGCTTGCTTCATTCTGTCGGAAAGGATGTGTCAACTTACCCTAAAACATGAAGGCATCAAAATGCTACAGAAGATTCAGATCCAGAACCTATTATCAACCACTAACAGCAAAGCTACGACTCTAAAAACCACTTTATTTACGATTGACCTAAGAGGATAGACAACATGCAAAGAAACCATAGGACAAATTCGACAATTCTATTTGCCATCTGCCTGATTGTGATTTTAGCAGGTTCAGTTTCGTCGCAATCAACACCCAGTATTACCAACCTTACCCCAAACACTGGAGTCAATACTGGCTCCGTGAATATCACAGACCTGGCCGGAACCGGATTTGCAACAGGTGCCACCGTTAAATTGAGAAAAGTAGGACAGAACGACATCGTTGCAAGCAATGTTACAGTGTTGAGTTCATCGAGGATATCTTGTACATTCAACCTAAGCGATAAAGAAACAGGCTCATGGGATGTCATGGTCACTACCCCTGATGTGCAACCACCCCCGCCCCCGATATTTAATGCCAATATCATAAGGGCTGACGTAATAGATAAAACAATGCACGTTGCTACAACGCAAAGATCTGCAAACCTGTCGCTATCAGGTTCTGCTACAAAAACCTGCATACTGACAAATGGGTTCACCATTGAAGATGGGGTACCGCCGACAGTGACAATTGATCAGGCTGTAGACCAGACAGACCCGACAAATGCTGCATTTGTTACATTCACAGCGATATTTAGTGTTCCAGTTCTGGATTTCACCAATGATGACGTCATTATCGCTGGAACAGCTGGAGCAACGACAACCAGTATCTCTAATCCTGGTGGAGACCATATGACATACACCATCACAGTAAGTGGAATGACAAGTGATGGCACTGTAGTTGCGTCTATTCCTGCAGGGGTTGTAAATAGTGCAGCAAATATTGGGAATGCGGCATCTACCAGCATAGATGACACAGTGAATTATGATGCAACTGCTCCTGTCCTGGCAATAACAACACCCACAAGTGAACCGACATGCACCCGAAACACTCAGAAAGCTGGGCTAAAGGGTACCGTTAACGGTATTGATATCCAGATCATCAAGTGGTCTTCCGACAAGAGCGGTGGAGGGGAATGCACCTATAATAGAGATTCCGGAACTTGGGCTATTGATTGTATACTGATTGATACATCCGGGGATACTATTACAATCACTGCGAATGATACTGCAGGAAATACATCGTATGATAGTTTGGAGATAACAGTAATTAATTCTGTGCCCGGAGATGTCTGGCAGGGATTACGGATGGTCTCCTTGCCGATAATCCCGGATGATGAAGACCCAAAACTAGTAGTGGGGTTTGCAGGTAATTCCTGGGCCTTATATGATGCTTTCGAATCCAACTATTCCGTTTATCCCGATGCGCATACACACTTTAGTCCAAACAAAAATGTAATGGGACAAGGTTTTTGGGCACGTTTTGAATCCGGATCAACATCCAGCCCGTGCGGTATGATTCCGGACCAGTCAGAAGCAAAGACAATTAAGCTATATTCTGGATGGAATATGATAGGACAACCATTCATAAAACCACTAAAATGGGATATAAGTAAAATCAAGGTTAAGATTGGGGCAGTTGAAAAAACACTGGCCCTGGCAGCTGAAGAGAATTTAATTGACGATTATGCGTGGGGATGGAACCCCACCGATTGGCAATACTATATAGTATATGATCCGGCAGTAGTTCCTGGAGCAACTGATTCAATGGCATCCTGGGAAGGATATTGGATAAAAGCTTACGTGGATTGCGAGATAGTCCTGCCATCACCATAAATTAATTCAACAAACTCCAGGTATCATGTATAGAATACGCATTCTTTCATGATGCCTGGAGTTTTTTTGCTTTCGCCCCAAGTTGAGGATACCTGCTTATTTCGTTTGATAACCGATATTGTTTCTGGGTATTTGAATTGTCGATATAATTCAGCGATTTCTTCGGAGTTTCCCTAACCCGATCATAAGTATTGGTAAGCCGAATCCCAGGAGTGTAGCAGGTTCGGGGACGGGGCGGATTGCGAGCGCCTGTACGCCTCCGATATAGATGTCATTGTAACCGTAGTAATTCTGCAGATACCACTTGTTAGTGTTGTATTTGATCTCGTAGTATACGAGATCGTCTGTCGGGGAACTGAGATTCTTCTTGTCATCCGAATCGGTAATCCAGACCCCTTTATAATCGCCGCTTGCATCGGGATTGTAGTTGAATCCCCAGACTGTTACTGCGTGGGAAACTGTTGCTGAATACACTTCCATTGTGGTCCCATATCCGGCCCGCAGATATCTGTCTACAGCACTCATAGCTCCAGCAGTGTCCCAGCCCTTACCTGTCATGTTATCGTAATACTGGCTCCAATAGTCCTCGGACTTATAAAACCCGCCTCCAGCAACATCGACTTTAGCCCAACCGCTCCAACTCTGGCTGCTGTTTACACCTTCAAAAAACCATTCCCAGGCAAATACAGGCAGAGATCCTGCATCTTCCCAGTGATTTTGATAATAACCGAACAGTGCATCTGTATTACTTAAGCCGTCGACATGCCCCCAACCGGTCCAGTCCAGGACATTGGAAGCCGCTGCTGCCCAGCACATATTATTATCCTGGTTGTTGGTAGGGCTTTTTTCTGCATCCACCCATTTACCGCCGTAATTATCTGTAAGCATATACTTGCTGTCACTCGCTGCAACTCCGCTGCCAAGCACCGCAAGTACAAGCATTCCGCATACTGTAAGTATTCTGGTTATTATATTCATTCAGGTGTCCCCTTTGCTAATATCGGTTATTATATCTGCTAGTCTTTGTTTCATACTCTTATATGAAATGTGTAAGCTGTATGGTATAGAACTGATTAATTACCAGCACACTATGTGAAATATAAATGCTTTGTCTACAATAAAGCCTGCATGTAGTGCTGTTTTTGTTGTTTCGGAAATTCACTGGTATTGTAAATACTACAGGTAACAATGAAAATGCATACTCATTTCCGTAGATATTCCGTTTTACATCATACCAACCATCAACATTTGCATCCCCAATTCAGGGATTGGATCAGGTGTTTGAACTCTTACGCGCTGGATAACGTTGACTTTCATATGCAGACGGGAATCACGATCTGGTGTTGACCATTCCGGTTTAAGGGCGAAGCCTTCGGAAAATCCGTTGTCAGAACTAACAGACACCTCATCGGTAGTATTCCATCCATAAGTGCCACCACCATGAGCAACCCTTGCCACCACCCAATAGGTCATATTCGCATTTAGTTCCAGTTCACCAAAGTATTCATTCGATCCAAATGCGGGATCGTCTGGGCCGGTGAATTGTGATGATAGATGATTTCCAGGTCCGCCATCCAGACCGGTCGCATCGTAAATGCTTATGAAAAAGCCGCCGCCATTCTTTGCAACGCCACCCATCATCCCTAGAGTGACCGATTCCAGCGTGCAACTGCTCGATCCAGTCGTGAAGCTCTGGGCATACTTGAAATACGGATTCATCCATACTGTATCTGTCAATGGGCTATCGAGTGTGTCAAAGACACATGTGGATATAAGTGATTGTGAAGTAAAGCCAGTGTCCATCAATGTAAGCATCCCAGCGTTTGATGATATCCTGCTACCAATATTCGTCCGCATTTGAAACATCCAGCTTTCCATTATTGTTATGCGCGGATCATTGTCTATGCTCACAGCGGACCGGCTTTATACGCTGTAAGTATCTGCAGAGCATTATGCCTGTGCAGAAGAGTCTGTTAGAAAGTGGGCACTCATCCCCCTTTTCTATATCCATATCTGTATATGCTCTGCGCCTGCGGAGCCATCCTATAATTCCAGGTGCGGCCATAGCCAGAGAAGATCCGAAACCAACGAGAGTTGAAGCTTCGGGGACTGCTTTGCCGGTCAACGAAATATTATCAATGAAGATATTGTTGCCGTGTCGGCTGGTGCCCAGTAATCCCAATGTCACATTCGTTTGTCCGATAAGTGATGAGAAATCAACAGTTTCTTTGTCCCAGTGGGCATCGCCTGACTGGTACCGAGTTTTTGCAGTGCCTATATTCGTCCAGCTGGACCCAGTCTTGTATTGCCACTGAATACTATCGTCCTTCGCAGGAACACTCACGTCATGGCTCATTTCAAAGGAGAGCTCAAGAGTGCTGTAACCTGTAAAATCGAAAACGCCGGTATACTCCAATCGTGCCGTATTGCCTGCAGTAGCCAAATTGGAATTGAATCGGACTGAGTTATCATCTGAGTAGTTGACAATAGTAGGATTGAAAAGGTTATCTTTTACTTCCCACACAGCAGCACTTGTGTCTTGAGCGTAAATAACAGAAGAAGAGGACCATCCAGTAGGCATAGGAATACTATTAGATGGTTTTTGAGCAGAGACTGAATCGAATTTTTCGGTGAATGGCACTACAGCTGCGGCGGCGATTACCTGTGCCGTCGAACCAATTGCCAGCAGGGCCAGTATCATACACATTGCAATTACTTTGATTCTCATTTAATTTTACCTTTTCAACTTGTTGTTTTACTTTTTACGTGCGGGACAGTTATTCCACCCACAGCTCCCGCTGATTACACTGTGTGGGACTGCAGAGCGTCATGGCTGGGCAGTGGAATTTGTTAGAAAAGGGGCGCTCAGGCCCCCCTTTCTATATCCGGATCAAATTATGCTCTGCGTTTGCGGAGCCAGCCGATGAGTCCGGGTGCGGCCATAGCCAGAGAAGATCCGAAACCAACGAGAGTTGAAGCTTCCGGGAGGGCTTCTAAATCCATCGTTCCACTGAAAGATGTGGACGCTCCAGACTTTGTAAGAGAGATGTTCATTACGCCATCATTTGCCGTCTTACCAGTGAAAAAAGTTCCGGGTGTGAATGTGCCGGTCAAAGCGACATTCAGAAAGATTGAACCACTAACAGGGATGAAATCATAGTGTCCGCCTGTGGTAGTCCATGTGCCATACTCAGCATTTCCGAATGTCCAGTGATCCAGATTGTCGAGATCAAGCGTCGTGGTAGAAGGAGTTGCAGGTGTATTAACAACCTGAAGACCTGTTACTGAAGAAAAATCTCCGGTTCCTTTAGTAGTAACTAGCAGGACCACAGTGAATAATTTGCTTAAATTGAATGTAGGGTTGTCGCGAGTAACACCTCCTAGTGCAGATATAGCTGCAGAGCCCTGGATCTCTGTCCCAGTCCATGCCATCGCCATACTCGCTGACAGTGCAAGAATCAGCACTGCCAAAACAACTAACTTTTTCATTTCTAATTTTCTCCCAATTTTTTATAGCTTTACAGTCGTCCTGACTTGCAGATATTGCAACAATAAGGGATATTGCGGACCCACGGTCATCCTTGATCGTGAATTATGCCTGCGCACAGTATCTATGTGCGCCTTTATTGACTTGCCCGGATCATAGTCTGTGTTCACAGCGGACCGGCTTTATACGCTGTGAGTGTCAGCATGGCAATATGGCCGTGCTGAAGAGTTCGTCTTTTGGCTTCATGCCCTGTCTGCTGCTTCCTGCAGAAGTGTTGTCTTTGGCTTCATGCCCTGTCTGCTGCTTCCTGCAGAAGTGTTGTCTTTGGCCTCATGCCCTGTCTGCTGCTTCCTGCAGAAGTGTTGTCTTTAGCCTCATGCCCTAATCTGCTGCTTCCTGCAGAAGTGTTGTCTATAGCCTCATGCCCTGTCTACTGCTTCCTGCAAAAGTGTTGTCTTTGGCCTCATGCCCTAATCTACTGCTTCCTGCAGATGGTCCCGAGATTTTCTATGCTGGACAGACTCACTGGTTGATCACAATATGAATGTTTTCTATTTTTGCAGCATATAATGAATCCCATATTAATGTAGCTGCAATAATAGTGCCGTAGATGTCACAAATCACCCATATTAACCCATATATCACCCAGATATTTCAATAATCACCCGTGGCTCATTCATTTATCACCTGCATTACCAGGTAATAAATGAGCAGGCTTCAGAAAGCAAACCAGGTGTGATAAATGTCTGACCTATTTCGTCACTCCCCTTTATGAAGCCTCTCCTTTCCGCATCCTTCTGCATTTATACATATCTGATATTGCCATAAGCAATCTGTGGTCTATAAAGGCTGCAGGTTCAGGGATTGATGACGGGGAAGCAGCGCTCGCTTTCACTGTCATGACCGCTGGCCATGTCGTCCGTGGTTGAGAGGGACTTGCTTTCTGGTTATACAATTCAGTAAAACCAGGAGACACAAATGTTGTCGGTTTGGTAAACTGGCTGCCGAATTTACATACATATGAACCGTTACCGCTTCTGACGCCTGCCACAATCCAGTAGGTTGTGTTTGGGCTGAGCTTGTATGAACAGCAATAAGTGTGATCTCCCTCATCAATAGGATTTGCTTCACCGGAGAGCGTGATTAAGGATTTTCCAGGCCTGCCATTTACGGAGTTATAAAGCTTTACGAAGAAATTACCGCTGCCATTTCTCCCGGCATCCATGCCCAACATGACTGAGCTCAGAATCCAATCGTCGGCACCTGTAGTAAATTCATCCAGGGGAAATATTCCGATATTGATGTCCTGGCAGCTGTAGCAATTAGTGCTTTCATAAATTGTCGTCGGCAATGCTTTTGTCGACGAATCGATTCTCTGTGTTTTTAATGCCATTTTAGATTTCATCGCACCTTGAGTCCTCCCTTTCGCGAGATTTCTGTACGTAGACTTTAGGACTACCAGCCTTGAATGCTGCAGTAGACACAATTAGCAGCACAGGACTGACTGCCAGCAGCACCAAAAGAGATAATGTAGTGTCAATAAATATGGGAATTCGATATTGCTGACTTTTTGCATATCGCCAGATGTTGTCCCGGTTATACTTTCTGCGCAGGTAATATCCTGCCCCTGCTACTCCCAGCCCATTAATGAACAGCGCAGTCCCAAATCCGACGCTGGTGTCGGATTCAGGAACATCCTGAAACGCCTTTGCGTTTTTTTTGTCCTGGTTGATATTTGCAAGCTCGAAATACTTGAGTGCCCAGTTGTACAATAACTCTGTCCATAAGAGGTTGTTATTCATGTCTGCTGCACATATGCGTGAAGAAAAATCATCCCTGGTCTTGTCAACCTGACTGCTTTCTCCCAGGACCCCAAAGGCCGAAAACGCCAGCAGCGCCAATACAACCCCGGCCAATACCAAATTGTCTTTCATGTTTTCCGCCTGTCCGCTACGATACCCAGTGTGCTTTATTCGTGATAAGCCCCGCTTTTGCCAAAATGCCTGGTTACTTAGCTCTGTATAACAAACAAAGTAATAGCTCAGTGTTGATGTGTAATATAGTAAATATCCGTTCGTCCTGAGTAGCGCGAAGCGCGTATCGAAGGATGGACGGAAATTTACTCGCAAATATTGAACTGTTACCAAATAAAGATATATTTGCTTATTTGTCGATTGTGTTATATAGTGATTTATCAAACGGGTTTCATATAACAATCAACTGCATGGATTGTGAATACAATTGCCGCATATATAATAAAGCTGCAAGTATTATGCCATAGGTATGACAAATCACCCGTAATCACTAGCAAATCACCCATAAATACCAAAAATCACCCGTTCGTCACCCCGGTAATCACCCGATACTCACCCGTTTTACCAGGTATGAGTATTTAGCTGGTGGTGCACCTGTCGGGTAAGACAAAATACAGGAGTGAACTGCAAGAGGTGGTAGATTCACATGAAGAAATGATCCGGTCTATGTAAAGTCAACCACACGCAAACAAGCCCCCGGGAATTGTTTCCCGGAGGCTTTGTCATATCACCAATCTATCCAAAAGAAGACTGTTTCCGCAGTCCTCTCAGTTTGCCCAGTCCTTCCATTGCCAGCGCAGAACCGAGACCAACCGGCGTGGAACCTGACACTTGTTTTCTAAACGTGCAATTTTTTCCGTTTTTTCAGGTGACCCGAAGATGCATAGGTTGCGTGGTTGTGCGCTTACTTCGTATCCCAAAATCCATATGTATCTTTGGCTTAGAATCCATCACATAATCGACTACGTTGACTTTCAAGTTCAAACGGGCAGAACTGTCCGGCTTTAGCCACTCTCGTTGAAAAGTAAAGTTTTCGGTGCATCCGATATCCGAACCGATTGGAGAGTCTGAACCAGTGATCCAGCCATATGTGCCGCCGCCTTTAGCAACCCTTGCTACCACCCAATAAGTTCTGTGGGGATCGAGTTCTATTTCACCGTAGTACTCATTAGATCCGGATGTGGGATTATTGGAACCAATAAGTGGCATTGCCATCGAATCTCCCGGGCCTCTGCCAGGACCGGATGCATCGTAAATGCTGACGGTGAAACCACCACTGTTTTTTGCGACATTACCCATCATCCCTATGATGATTGATTTCAGAGTACATCTGTTCGAACCCGTCGTGAAGCTCAGGGCGTTCATAAAGTGTGGGTTTACCCATACAATGTCAGTTAATGAATTATCGAGAGTGTCATAGATAGATGATATTTCCAATGAAAATGCAGTAGAGCCAATGCCGGGCAATCCAGGCATTCTCCTATTTAGTAGTACTTCACGATTCATTTCGGTTTGCATTTGAGTACACCTACTTTTATACATTTTGCAGTGTTGATTTTATCTTTGCTTGTATAATTTCCGATTCATTTGTAATAACAACGGTTGCCCGTAGACTTTTGGATTGCCGGATCTAAATGCAGCTGCAGCAATTGCAAGCAACACCGGACTGACTGCAAGCATTACCAGAATAGATAATGCCGCATCCATATACATCGGCAGCCGAACTGTATATCTACTCACAAGCAACCAGGCGTTCTCACAGCTATACCGTCTACGCAGATAGTATCGAGTTCCAACTGCTCCAAGTCCGTTTAGAACCAGGGCAGCCCCAAACCCGACCATAGTGTTGGATTCAGGAACCGCAGCCGCCTGTGCTTTCCTGGCTTGTGATACCCTGATGTGTGTGGAATAGTCCATATCCTGCTTGCTGAATGCCCAAATTCCACATTGCGACAGTAGCAACATACTTATTGTCAGCACTGCCAATATACTATTGCTCTTCATATAATCAACCTATCCTTAGTCCCTATAAATGGCCATTTTGTTATCCTGTTATCTTTTATAGAAAAGTAATGGCCTTTAGTCTGTATGCTTTTGTGTTGAAACTTGCTTTGTGAAAGACACAGGGGACAAACTCGTCCCCTGTAACAGTTTGTCGTCAATTAGGATCGTCTGCGCTTGAGCCAGCCGACAAGTCCGGGACCGGCCATAGCCAGAGATGATCCGAAACCAACCAGCGTGGATGCTTCAGGGACTGCTTTCGGTTGCATACTAGGGTCATTGAATACAAATGCAGTATTCCCACTTCCAAAACCAACTGGGCAGCCCTTGCCTGCCAAGTCGACTGACACGTGAAAACCAAACGTACCATCAGCTGTTTTACCAGTGTTAGATGCCAGTGAGGTAAATGTAAATGTCTTAGCGGCTCCCCCTGGAACGATTACATTACTTTTACTGGGGTTATCCCATCCTGCAACAGCTCCATCGGCACCGGTATATTTGGTGCCCCAGTCCCAAGACTCATCAGTAGTAGTATCCAGGCCAGTAAAATTATGACCAATGGCCCAGAATCCAAATATCTCGGTAATAGCGTAAACATTAACGCCGTCATACAATGTGGGGCTTGCACTCATGCTCAATTTATAACCAAGTACTCCCATATTCATCGTGGCCGGCGTTCCGATTAAGTCGCTAACCGATATGCCGGTTAATCCATATCCCTGGAATGCGTTGTAATTCGGTGCAGACGGCGGCTGTGCAGCGTAGACTCCAGCACTCATTGACAAAACGAGCATAGCTAATAGTAGAAACATATATTTCTTCATGCTTTTCTCTTTCGCCATTTCTATTAATGTGCGGAACAGTTATTTCACACAATGCTCCCGCTGTTTACACAGTGTGGTTAGCAGAAGAGTTTCTTGGAAAAGGGGCACTCCGGCCCCTTTCTTAATCCATATCAGATCATGCTCTGCGTCTGCGTAGCCATCCGATCATTCCAGGTCCTGCCATCAATAAAGATGATCCAAAACCAATAAGAGTTGAAGCCTCTGGGACTGCTGCGGGGGAATCCGCTTTATAACGCAGTTGGGCAGTGCCGAAACCAGTTTTGGCCGTAGTTGTTAGAACAACTTTGTTGAATGTAACGTCGCTTGAGGCCGCAAGCAGCCTGGCACCGGCATTACCACTGATATCTACTCTATTAATCGAACCAATCGATGTGTCACCGTTGTAGAACTTCATGTCGAAAGAGTAAACACTCGCCATATTGCTTTCAGTTTCGAGTCCAAAAGTTGTAAGGGCCTTATCGAAGGTTATTGTCAGCGAACTCACGCGATTGTAAAGCGTCTTTGGTGAAGCACTTTCTGTGTAAGGCGGAGATGCCCAACCCCGCGCACCGATGTATTGGGTGTTGCTGAATGATGCAGTCAGGTTGCCATCAGTAATTGAGTTCACCGGAGTATTTGTGCTACCCGTGATCGCCAGCAGGGAAGTAGTGGATGTATATGTCGCGTCCGGATTCAATATCTGAGTCAGATGACTTACTGCCAAGGACGGGACGCTGGCCAGCATGGCAATTGCCAGAGCTGCAGCGCAGATGATTGTCTTAATGCTTTTTGATCTATTCATTTCAGTTTACCTTTCCAAACTTGTTGTTTTGTATTAACGTGCGGGACAGTCATTTCACACAGTGCTCCCGCTGTTTACACTTTGTGAATCTGCAGTGCTCTATGACAAAGCATAAGAGCTCATTGCAATCTAGTATCCATATAAATATAATATCGATCATATATTCGCTAATACATCTATATGTTTGCGATACTTATCGCCTGATATTATATTAACCAGCAATATGTTTGCCATTCATATGACTTTTCACTCTGTTTCACCCGCATATCACCCATAATATTCAAAATTTATCCGTCAATTACCTCGCAAATCACCCCGGTAATCACCCGATACTCACCCGTTTTACCAGGTATCGGTGTTAGCCGTGACACTTAGCTGCTGGTAAACAACTGCAGGAGAGAAATGCTATCGCGTAGAGTTAATCAGTCGTGAACGCACGTTCAGAGGATTTGAAAGCAGCCATATAAAGTCAATGTGTATGGAGAAGTCAGATACACTACAGGAAATGCTAGACTCGTGTGAATAAAGCATCCCGCAGCAAACTGCCAGGAATTAGACCCACATAGATTAATATCGAATAGAGGGGTTGCTAAATAATTTACCTTTGGCGTTCAGTTTCTGGTGTAGTTCTGTGATTCTGAGAATACAATGAAATCTTGGGATACAGATACTTGATTTACTCTGATAACAGGCAAAATATTTAACCGATATTGCTGCAAAACAAGAATATTCGGCAAAAAGATATGAACTTGAAAGCATTGGTATATAAGTGTAAGACTTTTCCGACAACCATTCGTCTCTTTTTTCTTGAATATTTCCTAAATATATGGAATGCAGGTGTACATTTACCGGTCATATAGGCATCAAAACAAATTTCTGGAGGATATCAAAATGAAACACTTAACACTTACCGTATTTACAGGCATTGTCGCCGTTGGACTGCTGACATCAGCTTATGCCGCACAGGGTTCGGGATCTGGCAGGGGCGCAAGAGCAGGTCAGCAGGGCCAGGTCTGTCCTATCGGCCAGACTCCGCCAAAAGATGGAACTGGTAATCAGCAGGGTAAAGTCAAGCGCAGTGGAAACCAGGGCGTTGTTTGTCCTGATGGGCAGACGCCGCCTAGGGATGGAACCGGTAGTAAGCGACGCGGAAAGTAGTTCCCTGCCCTTTGAGCCAGCGACTACGAGGTCACTGGCTCTCTTTTTATATCCACGATAAATTACTCCCAGAGACTTTGTCATATCCCAATCAATTCAATAGAAGACGACTTCCGCATCCCTCTGAGTTTGCCAAGCCCCACCATCAACACAGGCGCGCTGAAACCAATCAGGATTTCGGTTCGAGGACTGCTGCAGGGGAATCGGCTCTTCCGGCAACATTGGTTTTATAATATGGATGGCTGTCATATGTTGTCCATTCACCGCCTATGAGGATACAGGTCCAGTCTCTAGCAGCAACTATTTGTATAAAACCTGTTGGGTTGCAAACTGCTTCAAAACAGATGCACAGAGTTGGAAGCTGAATTCGGCCATCCTGGGCATGTGCGATGCGGGTGATGACAGCGGCAACTATTTTGTCAGATTTCATGGCGATGGCGTTTACTAACCAGAGGCTCTCATAGGAAATCTCGACGGTAATAAAAAAACCAGTGACGAAATACCATACAAATACACCGGCGAATGCGCGCTCAGCGCAAACACAAATTACTGGATTGTGGCTGGTGTAAGCAGCGGTGACAGCGTATACTAATGGGCTTATACTCCCAGCCATACTTTACCATCCAAGGGTATATATGCCGGTTACAGAAAACGGCTAGATAATGGTTCGATATATTATTTCGGCATGGACAGTCCAAATGTGATGACAATGGATGTTACAGCGGGCTCCCCAGCCGCATAATGCTAATCTGTGATTATCATTATATTTTTTGTTGGCAATATATATTATCTCTACTCAGGCTAATTCTCAATCAAATAGTATGAAGAACGGGTGATTTATCATCCAAATAGGCAGGTATTACTCGAGGATAGAAATAGTTGCAATTGCTCGATTTAACCCGAAATCACTCTCGAATATGATGTGGAATGTAGAATAATAAAAGTGATCTTCAACAATCAAAGTGACATAAATCAAGGTGCTAACATATCACCCAAAGATCACTCTCATCGGGTGATTCTAGGAGTTACCAGAACAGGTATAATCTAATTGTAACGAACAGACAATGCCTGATGAACTAAGGAGTCTTATTATGCTGAAAAATAGTACTAACAATGAACGAACTTGCTCCGTCGATGGTATCTTCAAAGAAAACGATGTTGTTCAGCTAGTAGTTGACGGCATTTCCTGGAACAGCCGAGTGGAGAATGTCAGTTTTGCAAATCTGGGTTTACTTGATGTATCCGAACCTGTCTTGCCGATGTTAGCAGAGCAGATCAGGTTATCCACACCAAACACAAAATTAGTTCTTATAGTGAAGTCAAAAGAGTCGCTTCGCCTTATACATGCAATCGTGGTCGGCACAGGCACAGTCGGCATTAACACAATCAAATTGAAAGTAAATGAAGTTGAAACAATACAGCGACGCAGCGCACCGCGTGCAAAAGCTACATTGCCAATCAGCATCCGCAAGACTGGTTCACGGAACTGGGCACGCACTAAGTCTATAGATATTAATACCGAAGGACTACGTATCAAAGCTTCTGGAAGCAGCGATATGGAATCAGGGCAAATGCTGGATGTAGCAATTACCCGGCTTGGCTCAGTTCCTATAGTATTTGGTGCACAAGTAGTGGAATGTAAAAACGAATATGGACAAGTGGCTAAGACCCATATGATGAGACTCTCGATTGACAATATCGACACACAGAACTGGCAGGCACTTTATCGCCTGGTCCAGCCCAGGTTAGAGCAGGCAACATACAAATCATGGTCTGCATGACAAAGACTAACTTGGTAATTCTATTTGATTGCCTTATACATTTATAATTCATTTTCTTCTACCTCCTGTTTCCTTTTGTACTGTGACCGGTGTCAGAGGACTGCTTACCGCTCATAATGAACCAGGCGTCTGTCACAGTGCACTTTTTTCATTCCTCATACACAGGCGCTGTATATTTAAGCTTGAGATACATACAGGGTCAAACTAAAAATATATTGGTCCGCGTTATGCACTTGGGATCTCATCCCATGTGTCTGGAAAGTCATCCAAAGACAGGACAGGTTCTGACAATTCTTCATTAATCGATAGTACAATTGTTGTACCATTAAGTCCTGTGTGTAACTTAATGTTATCTGTTACGTTCATCATTATCGTGTATCCCAGGCCCATAGAAACCTTAGAGGAAAACCCTCTGAGAAGTGTTGCGCTCGGCAACAGCATAGTAGGTATTCCTGTGCCAGTATCTGAAATGGCAACCCAGATTGAGTCAATGCCACCTCCCGCATACACATCACACCCATTCGCATGTTTAATTGCGTTGGTAAGCGCCTCGCCAATTGCAGATTCAAAAAGGTCCAAACGATCACTATGCGTAATTGCATTCTCATTAACGCTTGTAAATGCATTCACTGCGAAGAAATCCATAACTTGTTTTCTGGTAATCGCACTATCCGCAGGAGACTCAACATGAGATATATACCCATCAGGAAGCAAATACTCTGTCACGTCCTCAAAGGAAACTAAATCCAGTTTGCCATGAGTTATGATCTTGATAGTATCTCGGTAAAACTGGCGTTTTTCCTGTTCCATATTCTTGCGCTCGGTGATATCTTTATCCACACCGCGATAACCAGTAAGATTACCTTCTGCATCAAGTATGGGCACACCGTCAGTGAGAAGGCAGGCTCTCTCACCATTTTTCTTGATGATCCAATTCTCCAAGTCCTTGATGGGTGCCTTATTTGCCAGGAGTTCAGAGAATAATGGTGCAATGCGCTTGATTTCATCAACTGTCATGAAATCGAAAGGCGTCTTTCCGATGATTTCAGCGACGGACCACCCTAAAAGGTCAAGGCCCTTTTGCGAACTGTAGGTATAGACACCATTCTTGTCCACCTCCCAGATCCAATCATCCGTGCTGAACAATATATCACTCAAACGCTTTTCGTTCTCCTGAAGCGCTATTTCGACTCTCTTTCGCTCAGTGATGTCCTGGATCGTACCAATCATACGGATCGGTTGGCCGGTATTATCGAATACTGTCTCTGCTATTTCGTGAACAATGCGTTCTTCTCCGCAGGGAAGAATAATGCGGTGCTCTATGTTGAATGGTTGCTTATAGTACCAAGCAGCTTGTGTTACTGCATTCATCATCGTTCTATCATCCGGATGGACACAGTCGAAGAACGCTTCCATTGTGCAGCCGAAGTTCCCCTTCTGGAACCCAAATACATTGAATGTCTCATCAGACCACCATAAATCGTGAGTTAGGATATCCAGTTCCCAACTCCCTATATGAGCAACTCGTTGAGCAACTGAAAGTCTTGACTCACTCTCTCTCAGTACCTTATTATTCACCTGCTTACTTTCGGTGATATTAGCCAATGCCAGTAGACATTCATTCTCATTCACAGAGAGCATAGCTTCTACCCGGACACACAGCTTTTCTTTTGCATTATTTAAAAAATCCACCTCACAAACGTTTCTTGCATGGTTACAAAACATCATTGCGAGAAAAGTTTTGAATGATGTGCGTGTTTCGGGTGAGACATAAATGTCAAGGCGTTTATTCACCAAAAGAGCCCTGGGCACTCCCAGGAGTTCAGCTCCTGCAAGGTTCAATTGTCGAATAGCACCAGTGTGGTCAAGAGTAAAATATGCCATAGGTGCGAAATCGTATAGGACTATGTACCGTTCCAAACCTGCCTCTACATTCAACTGCGACTGGCGTAATTGAATGTTCTGCATTTCCAACTCAATCTTGTAGATTTGCAGTTCTGCAATCATTTGTTGTAAGTCCAGTTCTCCGTCTGAATTCGTATCATTGGAGTCCAAGGGTTTGCGATACCCTTCGACTTGCTTGGACATTTTGCTTGCATCCCTAAAAGATTTATTATCGTTATTCACGTAATGCCTTTCAAACGGTGGAGTTACCGGTGATAAATTCCGTCTGTCTTGATTACTATTATTGAAGCATCGTCATGGAGCGTGCCATTGGCAAGTCTTATTGCATCTTCCAAAATCGCTGGCATTTGTGGACAAGCAGGATATGATACCCACGAATCCATGTTGTCTGATCGACTGTCATTACTGGCCTACGATATGCGATCGGTTACTTGAATTGTGTAACCTCCATTCAGAGCAGGGCTAGCTTGAGCACAGCTGCATGTTGGCAGGACAGTGTATTCACTTACATAGTATCATAGTATTAAGTAAATAAGTGTATTATAGATGAAGATATCGACCATTTCCCCCGACAATGTTATTGTTGTCATTGATATATCGGGTTTTTTGCAACAGGTGTTCAGATTCCGGTAAGTATATTCTAGTCTGAAAAAGTTGTAATATTGCAATCAGAACAATCTATTCATTTGAAGTTTGTATAGAAAATGTCTTATGGAACTTATCGATTCCCAGTATGTCGGGGCAGGAGATTATAGTGGACAAACAAAACTCTCGTATTCTAGTTGTAGATGACAATAACACTAATCTAGATGTTGCCGCAACGATTGTTAGAAAGCTGGGATATGTTACGGATGTGGCACGAAACGGTCAGGAGGCCATAGCAGCTATTTCTGTGAAAGCCTATGACATCGTGTTGATGGACTGCCGAATGCCTGTATTGGACGGTTATCAAACCACGGCAGCTATACGGACGATGAATTCAATATGCAATCCAAATGTGCCGATTATAGCTATGACTGCGAGTGCAATGCCGGGAGACCGCGAGAGATGCCTTGTTGCTGGAATGGATGACTATATCACTAAGCCTGTTAATTCTCAGCATCTGGCAGCCATATTGTCACGATGGCTCAATCAAGCAGCATATCCTAATGAGTTACCGGAGATCACCAGCACTATGCAAAGTGATGCTTGCACAACTCTGGCAGGCGAATATGTTGTAATTGATTACAGTGTCTTATTGCGACTGCTGGATGATGATAAGGAAATGGCAGTAATATTTTTGGCACGTTTTTACCAGGATACCCTGCAGCGCAATAGCATATTGATTGAAGCTGCTGCTAATCATCAACTCGATATTGTAAGATTCCAGGCGCATAGTATGTCAGGCGCTGCGGTGACTGTAGGCGCTCTGGCTCTGGCCAACATAACAAAAAAGGTAGAGACAGCCAGCGAAAGAGGTGATTTGGGCTTGGTCGAGGATCTGATACCGGAGATGAATTGCTGTATCGAGCAGTTTGCATCTCTGGTATGCTGATTGGTTTCATTAACATATTTCAGTCTCCTGGCGAATCTGTGATCCAACCCGCTTTATTCACGAAGCTTCGCTTTTGCCCGGCAGTAGTGGCAAAAGTTGGGTTAGTAATGAATAATGCGGGCTAATACACTACGTGCTGCTCTGCAATTCCTCTGGTTGACGAAATGCTACTCGCTGTCTGTTCGGTCAAACGACAGTTTCTAAAGCGGAAGGTCGGACCTTATTAAACATGACAATAATGCATAATTCTACACTTAAACGCTTTGTATTCAGGCACTATGCACGGAGCGCTCTGATTCCACTTCTTACGATAGAACTCCTGCTGCTGGTGGCCTATTTTGGAATCAATTACTACACCAACAAACAAACGGAAAAGACTCTGCGAAATGAAGTAGTCTTGATTATGCCTGCTATAGTAAATAAGGAGGCTGATCTGATTAATAAGGACTTTGAGCTAATTACACGGCAAACGCGGTATTTTGCCGAAGCTCATAGAGCCCTATTCGACAATCCCGATGTATATCGTGTTAATGGTGAGGTTCCGAAGTTCGCCATTGCACCATCCAAAGGCCTCTACCAACTCAACAGGAAAGACTGGAGTTCTCTTTTCTTCACTCACGGTGATACTCTCACGCAAGCACAGAAAGAGAAGGCCTATATTACTGCAGCCCTGGACCCTCTATACAAGCAGATGGTAGTTGGAACCCCAAATGTGGTGGCATCATATCTCAATACTCCCGATAATATGAACAGGCTTTATCCATTTATACCCAAGGTCTACGAGCAATATCCAGCAGATTTAAACATGGAAGACTACAACTTTTATTATATGGCCGACAGGAAGCATAATCCGGGAGGAGGGCCGGTCTGGACAGGTGTTTATCTTGATCCTGCAGGACACGGATGGATGCTCTCCTGTGTGGCGCCGGTTGTTAACCACAAGCAGCTTTCCGGAGTGGTAGGACTTGATGTTACAGTACAAGACATCGTGAGTGATGTTCTTAAACAAGACCTGCCCTGGGGTGCGACAGCCTTTCTAACGGACAAAAACGGGATGATTCTGGCTATGTCTCCGCAGACGGAGGGAATTCTGGGTCTCAAAGAGCTCAAGAAGCATGTTTATACCAGCACAGTCTCAAAAGAGCAAATGAAACCCGAAGAGTTCAATATTCTCAAAAACCATAATGCGGGCATTGCAAATACGTTTCAGATGATTTACAAATCGAAACAGCAGGTTCATATGATGGATCAGGTCTTTGTAGTATCAGGACAAATACCATCTACAGGATGGCGACTCTTTGTCCTGGTCGAACAGGCAAAAGTCTTGAATTCAGTCAATAAAATTGCTTATCTATCGCACATGATCGGTCTGATAATGATCGGTATTATGGTGTCTTTCTATCTTTTCTTTTTGCTTTTTCTTTGGAAAAGGGCGATATCCATGTCAGCCGAAATTGCTACACCGGTGGCTATTCTATCCGCTGCGGCCAGTGAACTCGGAAGCGAAGAACATCGCAAAGCTATTCCTCTTTGTGGAGTGGCAGAGATTGATGCTCTTACTGAGAATTTTAATATAATGTCACTGCAACTCGATAAAAGAACCCAGGCACTGGTGGAGAGTGAAGTTCTAGTTAAAGTTCAAGAGAAGGATACTGAAATTGCGTTCTCACGAGGTATGTTTGAATCTGCCAGCGGTTACCTGCACAATGTAGGCAACTCGATTACCCGCCTCGGCAGCGTGCTTTTCGACTTGAATGAACTGGTTAAGAGTACTGAACAGTATCCTGCTATATTCGAAAAAATCGCAAATGGCAGCGATCATGAGCTATTTAACCGCTTCCGCTCTGTTTTACTCGAAAAGAGTACCCCAAAACTCAAGGAATGTGTTCTCGAAATCCAGCGCATCAAGGAAAATATTCAGCAGACAATACGCCATCAGCAGCAAACAGTTAAAGACGCCCGGGAGAGCATGATTCCAGTGACATTTGATCTTGCGGAACTGGTTCGGGATGTAGTCTCTAAAACTATTCCTCAAGATGAGAGCTTCTGTGTGCATCAGCAAATCCCGGAGAAGCTAAAGATATTATATCACCGCAATCAGATGCAAAACGGCATTATTAATATAGTTAAGAATGCTGTCGAAGCGTGCCAACATTCTGTTTTAAAGGAAATCAGCATTAGTTTGGAGAAGACTGGAGAAGGAATCCGCCTAACTGTTGCAGATAACGGCTCCGGGATTGCGCTTGAAGATCGTTCGCGTGTAATGAGCGCTGGTTTCACTACAAAACCAAATGGCAATGGACTGGGACTGCACTCTTTCGCTATCTTTTTGTCTGCAAACAATGGAGATCTTTCCCTTGAAAGTGATGGACCTGGTCAGGGAGCCAAGGTATCAATGGAGGTAATAAATGTGTAATGGACGTGTTGTCCTGGTTGTGGATGATGATCAGGGCATTCTGGAGTATTATCAAAAAATCCTCTCTCCACCAGACAATGATCTGGACATTCTGGGTGGGGATCATAAGGATAATGGGGATAGTTTGCAAATCCGACCTTTCCTTCATCCATCAGAACTTCTGGAATTCTGTCGCAGCGAGATGGCCCACTCCCGGCGGTTTCCGCTGGCGATTGTTGATATGCGTATGCCTGAGAAGAATGGATTGGAGACCGCTGAAGCTCTTCGTCAAATAGATCCCGATATTAACATAGTTATATGCACTGCATACTCTGATTTTACGACCGATGAATTGCAGCGACGGCTCAATGAACGGGTCTTTCTCGTACACAAACCTTTCGCCGTTGAAGAGTTTACATTGCTTATCAACACAATACTCCGTGAGTGGGAAGGAAATCGTGCATTGGCGGAAAGCGAGAAAAAATACCGCCGCCTGATCGAGAACAGTAACGACATCATATACACAATTACCGAAAATGGAGTATTTACTTTCGTGTCCCCTGCTTGGACAACTCTCCTGGGCCACCCGACAACTCAAGTGGTTGGAGAGTCGTTGGATCAGTTTGTATACCCGGATGATTTACCTGACTACATTGCGTATGTTAAGGAAGTCCTGGAAATAGGTGAACAACGTAATGGTATTGAATACCGTATGTGCCACACCGATGCGTCATTGCGCTGGTTCAACTCAAGGCTTGTCGCATTGGTGGATGAATCTGGAACGGTAATTGGTCTGGAGGGTACCGCCCGTGACATCACTTCCCAGAAATGGGCTAAAGAGGAAATGGAGCAGCAGGCAGGCCTGATCAGCTCTCTTCTTGATTCCATCCCAGACATCATCTTCTTCAAAGATACCGATGGCGTTTACCTTGGCTGCAATCCGCCATTCGCCGAGTTTGTTGCACAGCCAAGAGACAATATAGTCGGAAAGACCGACTATGATCTATTTGATAAGGAAGTTGCCGATTCTTTCAGAGAACACGATCTGAGTATGCTAAAGTTACAGGAATCACGACATAACGAGGAATCGATTACTTATCCTGATGGCCGTGAAATCTTGATAGATACTCTCAAAACCCCTTACTGGGGACCAGATGGAACCCTCATCGGTGTGCTTGGCATCAGCCGGGATATTACTGCTAGAAAAAAAACAGAAGAAGCCTTGCGTGACAGTGAGGTCAATTTCCGTACATTTTTTGAATCTATGACTGATATAATTATGGTGGGTACCCCTGATGGACACCTGCTTTTTACCAATTCCGCCGTCACAACTACACTGGGTTACAGCGCTGATGATCTTGCTAACATGAACATATTAGATCTGCATCCATCGGATAGACTCAAGGAAGCAGAAGATATATTTACCGCAATGTGCAAAGGTGAGAGAGATACGTGCCCACTACCGTTGGCTAGAAAAGATGGTATACTTGTCCCAGTTGAGACACGCGTCTGGTTTGGACGATGGAATGGGACAGATTGCATTTTTGGCATTTCCAAAAATTTGACTGCTGAACAGGAGGCTCAACAAAGATTTGAGCGATTGTTCCAGAATAATCCTACCCCGATGGCTCTCTCTACTCTACCTGATCGGACGTTAGTTGATGTAAACACTGCATTTTTGAATACCCTCGGTTATACACGCAATGAAGTAATTGGCAAAACGACCAGTGATCTTGGTCTATTCCCCAACCAAGATCAACAAGACCAAGTTGCAGATGTGCTTAATATAATAGGCAGCATTTCTGACAGCGAACTACAAGTCAAGTGTAAAAATGGGACCATACTTGATGGTCTGTTTTCAGGGGAAATTATAAACAACCAGGGATGTAAATATCTTTTAACTGTAATGATTGATATCACGGAACGAAAGCAAGCTGAAGATAAGCTAAGACAGGCTTCTACCCGCTTGTCATTAGCTGCGCGTGCAGGTGGTGTTGGTGTATGGGACCTTGACATTGTGAACAACATCCTGATATGGGACGATCAGATGTTTTCACTTTATGGTATTTCATGGGAGAATTTCAGCGGTGCATACGAGGCATGGCAGAATGGACTCCACCCTGAAGACAGTATACAAGGTGATCTAGAAATCAAGAAAGCCATATCTGGTGAAAAGGAATTCGATACCGAATTCCGCGTAGTCTGGCCTGATGGAACCATTCGCAACATCCGTGCACTAGGTCTTGTGCAGCGTGATGACGCAGGCCAAGCATTGCGTATGATTGGCACTAATTGGGATATCACAGATAGAATGCGTGTAGAAGAAGACCTGATTGAGAGCAACCGTAAACTGGAAGAAACTACTCGTCGCGCTGAAAGCGCGAATGCAGCTAAAAGCGATTTTCTGGCAAATATGAGCCACGAAATACGCACACCAATGAACGGGGTAATAGGTATGACCGGACTGCTGCTGGACACAGAGTTGACCAGTGAACAGCGCCATTATGCCGAGTCCGTGAACAACAGCAGCGAACTGTTGCTGGCACTCTTGAACGACATACTCGACTTCTCCAAGATGGAAGCAGGAAAATTGGAGATGGAAACATTGAACTTCAACCTGTGCAGCCTATTGGATGACTTTACTTCTATAATGTGTCTGAGCGCAAGCGATAAAGGGCTTGAGTTTACTTGCGACACTGCGCCGGAATTACCAACATTGCTTTGCGGTGATCCTGGTCGCCTGCGTCAAATACTCGCAAATCTGGCAAACAACGCAGTCAAATTTACCCACAAAGGGACCATTGCAGTTAATGTCAGCCTGCTATCAGAGACCGAGACGGAAGCTTTTCTCCATTTCTCCGTCAAGGACACTGGTATTGGCGTTCCAGCAGATAAACAAAATACTCTCTTTCAGAAGTTCACACAAGCGGATGCATCAACCACTCGCCATTACGGCGGCACCGGTCTGGGACTGGCTATATCAAAGCAACTTGTGGAGCGAATGGACGGCGAGATTGGTATCGTAAGTAAAGAAGGTTGCGGTTCAGAATTCTGGTTCAATATTAGGATGTGTAAACAGAGCCAATCTACATGCACAGATTTACCGTCCACTCCATTTGATGCCACTTCTAACTGCAGGACCTGCGACCTTAGCCGGAGTACGGTGCGCATTTTACTTGCTGAAGATAACATCATAAACCAGCAGGTTGCTCTTATTATCCTGAAAAAGATGGGGGTAAATGCTGACGGAGTCGCAAATGGTATAGAAGCTGTAAGAAGTCTTGAAACAATCAATTATGATCTTGTGCTCATGGACGTGCAGATGCCGGAAATGGATGGCTACGAGGCTGCTCAACAAATCCGCAGTCCACAATCGGCAGTTAAAAACCATTATATACCCATAATCGCCATGACTGGCAATGCCTTGCAAGGTGATAGAGAAAAATGCCTGCAAGCGGGAATGAATGACTATGTTTCCAAGCCAGTTGATCCCCAGGCTCTATCAGAAGTGTTGGACAGATGGCTGCCAAAGGGTAAGGTCGAATGAGTAGAGCTATAGGGAACTCACGGATAAGATAAGTAACCTTTGTTCGGAATAAGGACATTACAAACCTGAGATCCCAACAGATCTTTATATTCAAATATTGATAACTAATATTCCTATCCTGTTATACCAGATGATTACTGGGTTAATACGGGTGAAAAATACCAAATGCTACATAAATGGGAGTCTGTAAAATAAACTGTGCTTTTGTATGATTGCCAACATCTACTCAGGGTACATTTATTAGGCATTATAGTGTCTGAAAATGTCGTCAAACAACAACTAATGCATGAGTAATATAAATACAATAAATAAATTAGGGTAACAAATATAACGAAATATGCCGTCTGTATTGTTCTGGACAGTAGGTAGAATGGTATTACTATGAAACGAATATTGGTCATTTTCTCACTACTGGCATTTATCTGCCTTGCCAATAACGGATAGCTCGCGCTGACCTTTAGATGTGTGCGATTTATGTATTTGGGAAGATAGCTACAACTATGAGGAATCTTTGGACTGGGATCCAGTGCCACTGTTTTCTTACAAGATGAAGCAACATTTGCCTCTCGTTTGATCTCCTTGCCGTGTGTAAATGCCAATACTGGATAGACTCTATGATAACAACGATCATAATGAGGAAGTAGGCTGATGACTAGTTGTGGAATCATGAAGCCAGAGTAATCACTTTGAATGCGACATTAGCAACATGTATGCACCTATCGCAGTTCATCTGCTTCAACTTCTCAATGCTTGTTTTCAGCTCTGCTTCAATGGTTTCCTTGTTGGTATGCGCCGGGAGAAGCATGGTAATCACTCTCTCCTCCCCGCGTAGTCCAATAAGGATTTCACCCTTGCATTTGTCACGGTATGCCTTGCGAATCTCCTCAATCTCATTTTCATTCAAAGCACCACACGGTTTCGTGATCTCAGGGAAATCGTTGTGTATAGATCGTTTGCGCATTTTGATATCCTTCCTATACGCCCTATCGCTTGAGTGTTATCAATTGTCCAGTTTTATATCCTCAATCACTATGTTTACTTCGACTTCAGTTCCACTGTCGATGCCAAGGGTATCTATCCCCGGCAATATTTCAGCATCAGTTAATACATCCGCTCTGTGTCCGATTGAATAGCGCCTGCCTTTTACAAAATCCTCTGGCAATGGTAACCATTGAAGGCACCGCAAGGCCGCATCAGGTGTTGGTGGGTAAATAGTAGTTCTGGTTTTGGATGTAAAATAAGTGCCTTTTTCAATATCTCTGAAGGTAGCCCCGATATAAGTTCCAAAGCTGCTAAGGATGATAATTCCATCTTTGCCTATTGCTATCCATTGGATGGCCCTTCGCAAAGTATCCTTTATTGCCATTTTCGGCATACTAGTCAGAGTATCAGATGTGAGATCGGGCAAGTCAGTGTGTTTGGATAGTCGCAAACGCAGTTCCTGTATTTTTCGTTCCAATTGTTCTCGCTTGACCCGTAAATCCGCTGCCAGCATTGCCATCTGTTCTTTATCGAAAACACCCAGCATATTCATTAAAGAATGAGTTTCCTTTTTCCGCAGGTCAATTGCAGTTCTTTCCATCTCTGCTAAAGCCTGAGTATCTATGTCTCTTCCAACCGCGCTACGAACTGATTCCATCTCTGCAACAAGAAGAGGGGCAAGCTCTTTAAGAACCCAGTCATCTAAAATATCTTCTTGAATCATGCGCATCCCAAATGGCTTACAGTATCCTGGGGGCTTACGGTTACTGCAGACATACCACTTGGATGTATCCCTTGGATTTTCCTTGCCCTTAACTCTTGGTTCATAATGGACATGAAGGGGACGACCGCAGTATGCACAGACCAGCAATCCAGAGAGAAGATGTTCGCTATATACGGACTTCTTCCCTGGTCGATCTGTCAATAACAATTTTGTCTGGGCTGCTTCGAACAAGACAATAGGCACCACGGTTTCCATGGTATTGCTACCATCTCTTGCTGGAACAAGAAGCCTGTCGCAGTCGAACTCCTGTCCCCTATGTCTCCACTTGGCTATATACATGCAATTTGTAAGTATAGTTTTTATCTGAGAAGTATGTACTCTCTTGGGATCTTTTGGCTTATGGCCTTTGGCACCGCGAGCTATAGGTATGTCTTCGTCCATTAGAAGTCTACATATAGCATTTATTCCAAGAGGCCCAGCATCACCCTCGCCATGGACAAAGAGATTGAATATCCGGTTCACCAGATCTATCTCTTCCCATATGGGTTCCACAGCCTGTGTACCCTTGCCTTTGGATCTGTAACCGAGACAGGACGGATTGCGACTGAACAAACCCAGTTCAGCTTTAAAATCATGGTCTCTCTTGATATCCTCGCTTGTTTGATCTCGATATCGCCTGTTGTTTGCTGCTTCTACACTCGCCTGATAAAGACCGGTAGCAGAATCAACATCCATATCTCTCAAACCGCAAATGAACTTTATGCCGTTCACTCGAAATACTTTCATAAGTGCATCGCAGACACCACTATCTCTATACAACCTATCGGATCGCCAAACACATACTATGTCAATCTTGCCTGCATTAACATCGTTCATAAGACGAGTAAGTTCTGGTCTCCAAGGCTCAGGATTTCGACTTTCGCCATCACGCCAGTATGAATCACCTTTCTGGCCTTCGGCTTCCTCGTAGGATGTTATGTTTGCTGGATCGAAGCCGTAATAGTCACACACCTGACGACAACTATCGACCTGCTCCACAATACTCCTGCTCCTGCCCTCACTTTTGTTCGACTTTCGGGCATAGATCGCCACTCTCAACAGATGGTTAGGTTTTCCAGGCAACCCCATCAAATTGCCATTTGGTATTAGTTTGCTCATAATAGGTGAGCTCCTTTCACTTTCTGAATTTTCCCACGTAAGTACTCTTTATAAACATTACAGGTCTATAAGACTTATGAATAACACCTACAGACAATCACCTCCATTTGAGTTCAAAATGTCCTTATAAAACCTACTCTGCAGTATATAGGCCAACGTGGTATTCCTTGTATTCTTGATCTTCTAAGTCCCAAAGCCTCCCACCTGCATGTTTTTCAATATATTTCAGTACTATTTGTCATTGTTAAAATTTTCCCATTCACGTATCAAATTTATTTGTCGTATACTATTGACATATTGATGTTCATGGTCTATGCTAGAGACAACGAGCGATTTATGTGTTCTCAGCATCAATTTGAACTGAATTCGATGTATACTCTTGGGAGGTGAGCTTGAAACGCGCATTCTATGAGATGCAGCAAAACCAAAAACCGCTCTAAAGTCAAAAACAATGAGGTATTGAAAGATGACAGAAATGGTACCAGAGCTCGTTCAAATCGAGCACACTACTTACGAGCAGGCTTTTAGCGCTGCTGCGCAAGAAGCTTCAACAACTATGGCTACTATTGCTCCGGTAATTCTGTACAATCAGGGCAATCGTAGTTTCATCACGACCTCGTTTCCGATGCTGTATATTGATGAACGAGTGAGGATTGATACACTCGCCCGGGGAGGTAACGCAGACGAACACTACAACCGTCCTCTAATTCCGGAACACTGTCGGGCCATAACGGAATACCTGGTGACTCAGGACGACTATGTACTGCCGCCGCTCTCACTTTGCGTTGAAAAAATGATTAGATGTCATATCCTACAGAGTGGATCAGCTGTGAAGATGGGTGTAGCTGTGCTACCGACTAGCATTCTATACAATATAACAGATGGCCAGCACCGATGCAGGGCCATACATGATGCTCTGACTTCCAAGGTGAACCTGGGAGATGATGGGATCGGGGTCACCATAGTGGTGGAGCACGATTTGAGCAAAGTCCACCAAATATTTTATGACTGCGCTCAGAACAGATCAATCCCCCAGAGTTTACTGACGGTTTATAATGGCAGGGACCATCTGGCACGTCTTGTTCGTGATATATGCAAGGAAGTACCCATATTTAATGGACGGATCGAGCAGGTATCAAAGACAGTTGGCCGGTCCGCAATCAACATCTTCACCCTAAATCAACTCAGGACAGGTGTGGCAGAATTACTTACTGGGGATTCCTCTCAAGGAAACATCTCTCTCAAGAAGGAAATGACACAAAGACTCGGGAGTGACCAAGCTTTCTTGGAACACAAGAAATGGGTCATCGATTTCTTCAATGGCTTTACGAGCGCCAACAGGGAATGGTCACATATACTGGAGTCTGGGGAACCAGCTCTAGGGGTTGTTGACACGAGTGAGATGCGCCAGAGATATGTGAGTTTTACTGGCACTGGTTTGATAGTTCTGGGCAGGGTTGGTTACAGTATCCGAAACCTCTCTCAATATGAGCGCGAAAGGCTCATTGATGCTCTTGCCAAGAAGATTGACTGGTCCAGAGATAGTGAGATTTGGCGGGGTAGCATCGTTATCGACGGCAAAATGAATAGCCAACGAGCACCAGTGGGGATTGCTGTAGAGCGAATCAAGGAGCAACTGGGGATTGTCCTGTCTGAAACTGAACAGAAGCGAGTTTCGAGGCGAAGCGCCAAATGAATACCATACATAAAGAGCGGACGGCTCCGGGAAGAGCAGTCCGCATCTTCGGCGGATAATCCACCTCTGGACAGGAAAATGATACGCCGATACTGGATACGATGCAACTCAACTAGTTTCTATATAATCTGAGGTTGCTGTGAGGAACCACCAGTCCATATTCTATTGTGGACTGGTGGGCTTTTTGACTAACTTTAATTACAGGTCCCTGGAGTATAATATCAATGTGGTCGTTGGCTTAATGATGCAGTCATATAGAAGACGAGTTAGAGGGTTCCACTCATCAGAACCTGATGGGTAGTTGTATATTGGTTCTACCTGGCTGTAGCAACATATTTGACAATTCGTTCTTCTCCGCAGATTATGCGGGTCGTTTGTCGGATTATATCCGGCACATATCGTTGGTTTACATCGTTTGACGGTAATTATTCAGTTTGATCCGTCGTTAACTATCTTTTTGTACTACGATTCGCTTCCCTACTGGGATTGCGATTAGAACCTGCACAGCATCGAGGACGTTATATACTTCAATCGCTTGTGCATCTGTTATTAAGTTGTTGGCTGCTTGGAGCTCTTCGATAAACTGAGCCCGACTGCAACCAGCAGACTTCTTGGTCATTAATATACTTATCTCTGGAAATCATATCCAAAGCCTCCTGGATTTTTTATACAGTATTAAACATGTGAATTCGGGGTTCAAAGAAAAAAATATGAGAAAAGTTGAAAAAAATACTGGTCCAAAAATAGCACGAGCATATATAAGAGTTTCTTTCCAAGGAGAGCGAGGTAAAGTGGAGGGTAAGGGAGAATTTATGTCTCCAGAACTCCAATTGAATAAGGCTAAGGAATATGTGAGACTACATTTGCCAGAATATATTTTCGACGAAGATGCTTCCAGGGCAAATATGGATATAGATCGTTCGGCATCGCGACTTAAGTGGAGAAAAAGAGCTGGACTCGTGTCTCACCTCGAAGCAGCAAAAAGAGGTGAGTTTAATGTTTTAGTATTTTACAAACTCTCACGATTTGCTCGTAATGCAAAAGAAGGCCTGGAATTATATGATGAGTTCGAACAGGCTGGATGTAGCGTGATTTCCGTGATGGACAATATCGATACGACGACAGCAGTTGGCAAACTATTGAGAACCGTATTGTTGGCGATTGCGGAGATGGAAAGTGATAACATTTCCGACTGGGTTTCAGAAGCATTTCTACAGCGTGTCAGAAGCGGTCTTGTGCATGGAAGGATTCCGTTCTGGATCACTAAAAATGACGATGGCACTTTTGAAGCTAATGATAGGGTAGATGTGATTCGTCGTCTGGTGGATTTGAGAATTGCAGGTTTCTCCAACGTCAAAATCGCTAGGACACTGAATTCCGAAGGCTTAAAAAGCTCAACAGGTAAGCTATGGACAAACGAACAAGTCAGGCTGTATCTAGTTCCCGATAAACTGAAACTATTGCAAGGCCAATTTGTATACGGTTTAAAGAGAGAAGAAGGTGATCCTGGACGACTTGTGGTGGAAAACGCATTCCCTGCTGTGATAACCCAAGAAGAAGCCGAAACTATCGATGCATTCAACAGGCAACAGAAAGGCATGTGGAGCCACGGCAATCCCAGGAAATCAGCTGCGACAACATACATTCTCTCCGGGCTTATCTACTGCTCCCAGTGTGGAAGTCAATTTCGATCACGCTCTGCTGGTAAACCCCTCAAAGGAAGCTATTCATGCAAACGAGTATACACAAACAATGTGCCGCATCCCACAGGTAAGTCAATAGTTGCTGAATTGCTAGAGGATGCTGTGCTCAGAGTTGTGCGAGTCGCTGTTGAAGATTATATTGAGCAGATGAAACAGGATTTACTGCCCAAACCGGCATTTTCCAATAGAGTCGCAACACTGGATAGGCAGATGACAAAGATCACTGAGAGTATAACCAAACTCTCAGAGCTCTACGAGAGCAACATTATTGAACTTGAAGATTTTGACCGACGCTACAAAGAACTGGTTGAAGAACGAGACAAGCTCAGGGAGCAAATAAATGAAACAGATTCGCAATCTTCAATAAGGTTTGCAGCAGGTCAGGTTGCAATTAATGCAGCTGGCAATGAGCTCACCACAGAAAATGCACGACGCTTAGTATTGGCTTTTGTAGAGAGAGTAGAAGCCATTGTAACAGCAGAAGTTCCGGTTGGGAAAGGTAAGGCAAAAACACACCGAGCCGCATGGGTTACCCTCAAAATCCCACTGCTGGACGGAGCACGAAGGATACTTGCTCCATTTTATGATCCACGATACGACGACGATAGAATTCTACTCGATAGGGAATCATCTCCTGGTGTTCCAATTCAACAGCTACAAAGAGACTAGACGAGGTTGAATTACTAGGCATAAATATAGCGCATTATAACAATAGTTATTCTTATAATCATGGGGAATTTATTTTTCTCCCATCATTCATCAAATCCAAAGGAGTCCAGCATGCCGGTTTCTTCCTGTCCCCACATCTCCTGGTCCCATTGAGGGGGAAGATTGGAAAAGTGAATTATTAAAAACGAAAAAACGAATTATCTCACGCTCAAAACCTTAAAATCTGAGCTCGATTCGTTTTGCAGAAATGCCCAAAATTTCGTAACTAAATTTCCGAAACGAATCCATATTCCAATTTGGTAATTCACAACTTCTGGCAAGGGGATATCTCAGACCCGGAAATCTCAACCAACCCAATCCCCTTTCATAATTCATACTTCATAACTCATAATTTTCGGGCGAATTAAGGGGACGGAGCTTTTTTGGACAGTTGTCACCGTTACCACGCCTCCGTCCCCTTATCGCCAGATCCGGTTTCAACAACTTACATTCATTCAAAAGAACATATATACTCTGCGATCCCTTCTTCAACTGCTATCTCAAATGAAGACTGCCCGGCAACCTTGAAGAAAGTTCCAGCAGTATATGCTTTCCATTCCGACTCCCCGGCGATCTTTGCCTTACAGGAGCCTGCAATAATCTCCATCTTCTCAGGTACACCGGTGTTGAATGTATAAGAACCCGGATAAATTAGACCAACAGTCTTCTTTACACTTTCACTGAACCATACGGTATAGCTGACGACCTTACCGTCGAAGTATATATTTGCCTTACAATCAACACTCACGTTATCGAATTTCATATTTAACCTCTCATTACGTTTTGGATGCTTAATTAGCCTCGATCAGAAGAAGTTCCGAGCTCAGCGTCCGTTCCAGCTTGATAATAATACCATTCTGGGCAAGTTCTCTGCCAGAAATGGTGTAGCTCTGGTGAAGGTTGTCCAGTGTTACAGTATAAGTAAGTGCCTGGTCAATCCCTCTGGGTTTCAGAATGTAGGTGTCATCAGCATGCTCAGACGTCTTGAAAACACCTGTTACCGACTTAATACAGTCATTCGTCGCATACTCCATCACACACCACGGCATCGGCTTAGTCATTGGAGTAAATGGGGTGTGGTGGTAGATCTTACCGCCGACCATCACAGGCCTGATAAAATCCCGGTGCAGTTCCAGATTGCGCTGGATTTTATCTCTCAGGAACGGAGAGAGCGTCTCAAGGCTGGGGGCTATCCCTCGCAGGATAGGACGGCTCATCATCACCATACGAAGCTGAGCATCTATATCACCCTCAAGCGCCAGTTCTCCGGATTCCGTGCCGAATGTCCTCAGCAATATCTCCGGAGGTAACGAGACAGTCACGCCGTACAATATCCGCAGCCCGCGCGGCAACCGCATCCAGTCGCTGAGCTCCGTGTTATTGAACCTGTGCATAGTCCCCCAGTCAAGGCGTCCACCGCCGCCAGCACAGTTCTGGAACACTACTCCGGGGAACTGGGCATGCAATCGCTCAAAGATGCCGTACAGCGCTTCATAATACCGCCAGGTAAGGTCTTCAGTGAACCCTTTGATCTGTCGGTTCCCAGCAGGATCAATAGTATGGTTGTGGTCAATCCGATACATATCCAGGTTATACTGCAGGATCATCCGTTCGATTTCAGAGCGTATCCACGTAGCCACATCCGGATTGCTGACATCCAGCGCACGGCCTCCCACGATTGGTTCACCATTCCTTGTAAGCGACCATTCCGGGTGTTCTTTAATCAAATTGCTTTCCGATCCAGATGCCTCGATCTCAGCCCACAACCCGAAAGTCATCCCGCAGGCATGTGCATGTTCAGCTACAGGTTCCAGTCCATTCGGCAACCACGAACCCGCATGCCAGTCACCCACACTGGTTGCCCAGTTTTTCTGATTGTTGCCATACCAGCCCGCGTCAATTACATACATCTCAACGCCGACAGAAGCCGCCAGCTCAACATCCTGAATCAAATCCGGCTCATTCTCCCGGTCACACAGATAACCCCTGTGGTTGCCCTCTATCTCAACCTCACGCCCGGCAATCGGTTCCGGAAGAACAACACTTCGGACATGCTCATGAGTAGCCTGAATAATCGCATCGGTATCCTCCTGAAACACAGCCAGGTGGACCGGAGGGGTTCGGACTGTCTCGTCAGGAGCAATTACCCGCAAAGCATAATCCATCCCCGATAGTCCCATGTTAAAGAACAATGAAGCATTCCGTTCAACAGCTGTGACACCCATCCATGGACGCTGAACACAAGTCCTGCTGTCCAGAGAGAAAGAATAGTTCCCGCCCCAAGCAAGTTCACATACAACAGTCTGCCCGTTACACCTGTTCCGCGCCCAAAACGCAGGCCTGCCCCAGCCGCTTCTCCCGAGCTTCCCGCCATCTATGTTAGTAACACCATCCTTAAGTGGTTCAAACCAGAAGTCCCCTTCCTCACCCCACTGGAACGAATGGGTGTAGGCGGCTTCAAAAGGAGCATCATCAATCGATGGCAAATGCTCATCCACTCTATGCTTCCAAAGCATCCCGCTGAATGGAGATACCGCAGTAATAGCCAGTGATTCATCCGATATATTGGTAATCTCCAGCCATCTGATCAGGAAAGGACCGCCATCCACCCGGGTGTGCACTTTGATCTCCACTGGCACTTCCTTGTGTATCAGTGTAATCACACCATCCAACACCGGTAACTTACCTGCTCTATACCCCGAGGCGTCATCCAATAACTCAGCACCGACCCATTGGTATCCTCCCGCAAGTGCTTTGCCATTAATAGAAACTTGAAAACTGTCAGCCGGCTCCCCAATCTCCCAACTGGTCTTCTCCACATGCATCTCAGGCCAAATCTGCCCGGATGTCGACCAATAACGTGTAGTCAGGCGTCCATCTTTGAATTGTTCATCGTATACCAACCTACCAGAAGCATAACGCGCTACAGCCTGATCCCCACTTCGAAAAACTATGCTGGGGTCGTCTACCAATGATTTCTGAGATGTTATCTCTCTCATATCAAATCTCCAATCGAAGCATATGATTCCAACTGTTCACTACTATACGTTCAGGTCAAGCGGTTGTCAAACCAGGGCTTGGGATTGGTGCATGTAAAATCTATACGATACAGTCGTTGAATAATATCTTCAGAGACTCTGTCTCTGGACTCTGCCAGGGAGGTAACCTCCCTGGACCCGTTACTCGAAGTATAGGAATTTATTCCTGTTAAAAATACCAGTAAATTGGAGACTTTTCGTATGTGGATAGCTTGAATATAGAGGAATGATATCAGAGGATAGTAAGTATCTGTAAGTAAGAAAAGTTAATCAATAATCCGTACTTGCAGGATTTGAACGTTCATCACCAGGGAATTGAGGGATATTTTAGTGATATCAAAAACTACCGCCATAGTTGCAATAGCATTGATTATTATACTGGCCTGCGCGATATATGGAGATGAGGCAAGATCCGTAGAGAGCCTAATGTCAATACCAACCGGTTATCCAATCGACTCTACAGTTGCTACAACACTTAACTGGACTATCTTGCCTGTAGCTGTCCCTTCCACTTCTCCTATGATACTGCCAACTGATATATCTCTATACAGTCTGTATGGTTACGGTTTATGGCAGTTTGGCGCAGGATTGGATTACGTAAAGCGATTGGATCTAATGCCTTCTTCGTATACAGGAGCATCAGTTACAAAGAAAGCCAACCTTTTGCATTTCTTTGCAATGACCGACATACACATCACAGACGAAGAAACTCCCGCAGGAGCATGTGAAGTAGGCTATAAGGGTGGCAATTCGTCCGGGTACGCGTCCGTCATGTTATATTCAACCCAGGTTCTCGATGCAGCTATCCAGACGGTAAATGCTATCCACAAGACAGATCCGTTTGATTTTGGCATTGGTATTGGTGATGCAATCAACAATACTCAGTACAACGAACTCAGATGGTACATAGACGTCTTTGATGGAAAAGTAATAACACCCGATTCCGGTGACAAGGATGATCCCGTCCCTGGTCCCCTGAACGATTACCAGGACTCATTCAAAGCTGCAGGACTCGATAAGTCCATTCCCTGGTATCAAACCCTCGGTAACCATGACCATTTCGGCATGGGTGGGTATCCGGTTACCGATGCTATTCGTCAGGTATATACAGGGCTTGATATGCTAAATATGGGAAACATATTCACCGACCCGGCTGGTGTCAATGCAACAGGCTATTATATGGGTGCAATAGATGGTCGGACACCTCTGGGAACAGTATATGGAGCAGGACCCTTAGCCGATTTCCCGAATGGTATTCCCCAGGTGCTTTCAGCTGATCCTGACCGCCGTTCACTCACCAGAAAAGAATGGATGAATGAATTCTTCACGACCTCCTCAATGCCGGTAGGTCACGGATTTTCTCAAGCCAATGTAGATGACGATTTCGCCTGCTACACTTTCGAACCGAAATCAGATGTACCCATCAGGGTCATTGTCCTGGACGACACTCAAAAAGATGAAGACTTCGATGTTAGAGGTCATGGTTACCTGGATGCTGAGCGCTATGTATGGCTTATAAATGAACTTGACAAGGGTCAGGCTGAAGGCAAGCTGATGATAATCTCTGCTCACATACCTCTGCTGCTGATGGGATTCCCTCCAAAAAAAAACTCAGTAGTAAACAGTAGGCAACTGCTGACCAAACTCAGTTCATATTCAAATCTTATCCTGTGGATTGCCGGACACCGCCATAGAAATGTAATTACACCACGACCGTCAATTGACCCGGCATATTCAGGACCCCAATATGGTTTCTGGGAAGTTGAGACCGCATCACTGCGAGATTTCCCTCAGCAGTTCCGGACGTTCAATATTGTCCGTAACAGCGACAATACCATATCAATCTTTACTACCGATGTTGACCCGGCAGTAAAAGCAGGTTCTCCCGCAGCGATATCACGCTCTTATGCAGTTGCCTCCATGCAAATATTTCATGAACAGTCATTTCTACCGCCTTCTGAAGCATACAATGCCGAACTCGTTAAACAACTGGATCCGCAGCTATTTGATAGCATTGCACCAACAGTTGCAATCACAAATCCGACAACTGCTGCGGCCATTGCGAGAAACTGTCCAACTCTAACTATGTCAGGCACAGCATCTGACAACAAAGGTGTGGCATCACTCACCTGGGCTAACAGCGCCAATTCAAAGACTGGTGACTGTAACTATGACGGCACATCCTGGTCGGTTGAGAAGATTAGCCTTGTAAAAGGAGAAAACCCAATCACCATTACAGCTTCCGATGCTGCCGGAAATAAATCCACAGCCATTATCAAGGTTACATATGTTAACTCTGTTCCGGGAACAGCCTGGAAGGGACTTGCAATGGTCTCTCTTCCGATAATTCCTGACCAGTCCAATCCCATGTATGAAGTGCGATTTTATGAGGACGGTTGGTGCTCATTTATACCGAATCTGAATGAATATTCGGTATATCCGGATACACGCTGCTGGTTACAACCGGCTGAAAACACCCCGGGCAGGGGATTCTGGGCTCGATTCCAGTCAGCTGCAATTCCATATGGCAATATTCCGGATCAGACCCAGCCTGTCTCTATTCATTTACTACCAGGATGGAATCTTATTGGAAACCCATTTGTATCAGCTGTGAAATGGGACCTGAATGCCATTAGAGTGCAGGAATCAGATTCTGGGGCAGTTCCCCTGAAATCTGCTGGCAGTTTAGTTTGCAGCTATGCATGGGGTTGGAATCAAAGCACTACGAATCCCAATACAGGCTCATACGATCTCATTTACGATGCAGCAGCAATGCTTGGTGTAACAAGCACACTTACCTCATGGCAGGGATATTGGATCAAAGCTTTTAAGGAATGCAACTTGATACTTCCCGCACCAATTACTCGGGTCACAACCGGCAGAAAGACTTCAAAAAGATAAATGTATCCACCAGGCAAGGTGAAGATATATTTGAAATGATATTGTTTTCAATATCAATTGGAACAATCCAATAACACCTGTGTAAGACTGAATAGAGAGTAACTGTATTGAATATAAAAATAACCACAGCCTTATTGATAGCCCTGGCTCCAGGCATTTTCGTTCCTGTATATGGTAGTGGCAAATGGGTAGGTGATTTCGTGCCGACTCAGCCACCCAGTTATCCAATCGATTCTACAGTAGTTACTACTCTTGATAGGGTGGTCATACCAGTTGATGTGCCATCGACTTTGACCAGCATTCACCCTTATGAACTTTCGAAGTATTCGCAGTTTGGATATGGCATTTGGAAATTCGATAATGGGCAGCCATATGATAAACGGCTGGACCTTATGCCATCCACATATACCAGCACAACGCCAACGTCATCTGTTGACCTATTACGCTTCTTTGCCATTACCGATGTACATATAACAGACAAAGAATCCCCAGCCCAGGTGCTTTATTACGGCTATCGAGGCCTTCCGAACGATATGATCGGTGCTTATTCCGGAGCTATGTTGTATACAACTCAGTTTCTCGATGCAACAGTCCAGACGATCAATGCACTCAACGAAGATAAGCCGTTCGATTTCGGTATCTCTCTTGGAGATGTTGTAAATAGTAGGGAATACAATGAATTAAGATGGTATATCGATGTCCTTGACGGACAAACTATTAATCCTGACTCAGGAGACAAGGATGATCCTGTTCCCGGACCATTAAACGATTATCAAGATATCTATAAAGCTGCAGGACTCGACAAATCAATCCCCTGGTATCAAGCCATGGGTAACCACGACCAGTTCTGGATGGGAACCTATACGCCCACGGATTATATTCTAAACTCGTATACAGGTAAGGATATCCTGAATTTAGGGGGTGATATTGTCAGTCTAGTCCGTAGCGGTCTTACTACCAAGGGTTTCTATATGGGTTCCATCGATGGCAGGACACCCTACGGAGATATCCTGGGCATAGGACCAGTCGCTAATTTCCCGAATGGTAATCCGCAGATCCTTGCGGCAGATAAAAATCGACGTCCGATTACAAGAACTGAATGGATGGAAGAATTCTTCAAAACTACATCCCTCCCGGTTGGACATGGGTTCTCACAGACAAACATTGACAATAACTTTGCCTGCTATAGCTTTATACCAAAATGGAATGTCCCGATCAAAGTCATAGTGCTGGACGATACTACCAGGACTGGAATAGGAGGGTGGGGGTTCCTTGACCAGGAACGATATGATTGGCTCGTAAACGAGTTGAATAGCGGTCAGGCTGAAGGCAAATTCATGATTATTGCTTCTCATATACCTATAGGCGTTGAACAAATAGGAAATGCTATAGGTTGGAGTCCATATTCGACAATATCTGAGAATACACTTATTGCTAAACTGCACACATACTCAAACTTTATCATGTGGGTTGCAGGTCATCGCCATCGTAATGTAGTCACAGCATTTAAATCACCTGATAATACTCATCCTGAATTAGGTTTCTGGCAGATTGAGACATCATCGCTCAGAGAATTTCCTCAACAGTTCCGCACTTTCGATATTACCCGCAACAGTGACAACACTGTTTCTATTTTTGCAACTGATGTTGATGCAGCGATTAGGCCAGGATCACTCGCTGCAATATCCAGGTCATATGCAGTTGCTGCTCAAGAATTTTTCAATAGTGAACTGGCCACATCTCCTACTGGTGTCTGCAATGTCGAACTTATCAAACAATTGAGCCCGAGTCTGGCGGATACGATAGCTCCAACTGTCCAGATAAAAAGCCCAACAACCGCAGCTGCAATAACCAGAAACGCACCAACTATAAAACTGTCTGGTATAGCATCAGACAATAAGGCAGTCCTGTCAGTCATCTGGGAGAACACTGCGAATGGAGATACCGGAGCCTGCACATACGATGGAACATCATGGTTGGTCAAAAAGATCAGTCTGGGCAGAGGTGAAAATCCCATTACTGTAACAGCATCCGATGCTGCAGGAAACACTGACACAGCAATAATCACGGTGACGTATATAAAAACAGTCCCTGGAACTGCGTGGAAAGGGCTTGCGATGGTATCCCTGCCAATAATTCCCGACCAGACCGACCCAAAAATGGAGATCAATTTCTCTGGAAATGAATGGTGTTCATTCATCACCAATTTAAATGAATACTCGGTATATCCGGATACACGCTGCTGGTTTGCTCCAGCAGAAAACACACCTGGTAGGGGATTCTGGGCGCGATTCAAGTCAGCAGCAATTCCTTACGGCAATATTCCAGATCAGACCCAACCTGTATCTATTCACCTGCTGCCTGGATGGAATCTTATTGGCAACCCATTTGTATCTGTTGTGAAATGGGATGTCAACGCGATTACTGTGCATGAGTCGACACTTGGAACTCTGGCTTTGAAGAATGCCGAAGAGGTTGTTTGTAAATATGCGTGGGGATGGCAACAAAACACCACTGATCCAAACAATGGGACATATGATCTGGTTTATGATGCAACGATTATGCCTGGAGTAACCAGCAAGCTTTTACCCTGGCAAGGATACTGGATAAAAGCTATCAAGGAATGCGACTTGGTCCTCCCGGCTCCGGATGTATTGAACGTGATGTCTGCAAAGAAGCCCATATCACGATAGATATAACTCGATCATTTTCAGCGGACGAAAATAGTGCTGTTGGTATGCAAATATGTCTGTAACTATATGAGACTGGATGGTATTGAAGTGATACATAGATGGAATGACAGATCATTTTCTAAGGGGCTACTGTTAGCAGTTCTTGCTGCTTGGCTGGTGGCGTGTACCATTGGTTGTGGAAGCGGGGGTGGAGACAGGAGCCACATAGGCGCGGGAAACGTTACACCAGCGGGCGTGAAAGTTGCCGCAGATGCGCAAGGTCATTCGATATACCAAATCGACGCAAATGGTATAAAGATCGGCTACAAGTTGATAGGTTCTGGTCCACCTCTCCTGATGATTAACGGTATTGGTAGCACCGCGAATGACTGGGAGCCGAAGGTGATTCAGGAGCTCTCAAAAAATCACCAACTGATTCTAATGGATTACCGGGGTATGGGTTATACTACAGCAAATGATGAACCATTTACAGAGCAGTTGATGGCGGGTGATGCAATTGCCTTACTAGATTCCCTGGGCATAAACAAAACCGATATACTTGGGTATTCGTTGGGTAGTACCTTCGTTCAATCTGCATTACTAAATTTTCCTGACCGTCTAAAAAAAGTGGTTCTTCATGCAACATCAATGGATGGCAGCAATGTAGCAACTCAGCTCGAACAGTTGATTGCTCCTAAAAAACTTACTGATTTGCCAGTCATGTTTCAAAGACATGTTGCAATGACTACTAAATGGAAGACTCCGCTGGATAAATTGCCCCTTGTTACCAATCAGGTGATGATTGTAGTCGGAACCGCAGATACAGTTGTAGGTATAGAGAGCTCTAAAACAATCGCTGGCTTGATTCCAGGTGCCTGGCTGCTACAATTCAAAAATGGCACTCACAAGCTGATGCATGAATCTCCAATAGAGTTCTCAAAAGCTGTCTCGGAATTTCTGGATATCAATGAAACAGCTCCTGAGTAGGTCGAAATAACTGCGAGTCAGGAATAGACCTTCACTCTGATTGTCTGCTAATTCCGTTCGTATAGATCATCCCTCGGAGTTCAATCCTGAGGGATGATCTACATTGGTTAATAAGGCTATGTGCAAATATTTCCATATTAAATTGTTGTTCTATGTCAGTAATCAGATAATATCGCTGCCACAAATGCTATAATCTTATCATCTCTCAAAATCATTGATTTGGCAGGTGTCTGTATGAATAAATATCTGTTTTTCATAGTCGCATTAATAATGATATCCTTTCCGGCCTATTGCAGTGTAACGCCTAAAATATGGATTATTGCGGTTGGCGTAAGTAAATATATACAACCACTAAATCCGCTGCCGAAAGCAAGTGAAGGAGCTCAGCAGTTAGTAGATGCATTTAACAGAGCACGACCGGACTCTACAGAGTCCGTATTACTTACGACCGACTCCGATGAGGAATCTCTGCAGCCCACCAAGGCAAATGTCATCCGATCTCTTACTCAACTCGCACAAAATGCCAAACCAGGTGATTTAGCCGTTTTCTATTTCTGTGGGCATGGAATTGAGTCCGGTGGTCAACAGTATTTACTTACTAAAGAAGCTGATCTTTCAAGCAGTGATGGCATTGTGGCTAGCACACTATCACTTCAGTGGCTACGGAAGAAGATTGATTTGTTGCCCTGCAATGGACGACTCTTGCTTCTGGATGCTTGCAGGGAAACTCTAGAATCTATGAAAGTTAGTGGTGGTGTAAGTCAACCAGTCCCGATGACACGGGATTTTCTTTCCAGCGGGGGAACATGGCAATTGCAGCCTGGAAAATCCTCAGCTACACTGTTTGGTTGCGGAGAAGGACAAAAAGTATACCATGGCAAGGATGGATCATTTTTTACAATGGCGCTGGTTGCTGGTCTTTCCGGAGAAGCACTGGACAGTCAAGGTCAGGTAACACTGCAGTCTTTAACTGCATATGTCGACAAACGTGTTCCTGAGTCAGTAAAGCGAGAATTCGGTAGTGATGCCAAACAGGTTCCAGTCCTGAAAAGCACAGGAGTAAAAATGGTTCTCAGACCATCACCAGGATACATTGCTTGTTTCAATTTTCCCGGTGAATACGGCGATCTCTTTGCGGATGCCATGCAAACAAGACTTGCTGCATCCGGGGAAGTCTATCTAGTAGAAAGAACATCTTTGAGCTCTGTATTGAAAGAGTACAAAGTGCAGGGATCAGGATTAACGGACCCTGAGACCATACAGAAAATGGGGAAGTTGGTCAATGCGAAGTACGTGCTGGTAGGATCATCGAAAAAGACACCGGATGGTAAATTGCATGTATCAGCAAGATTAGTTGCAACCTCCACTGGTCAGAATATGCTGGGAGTGGCCGCAGACTCCAATATTGCACCGGAAGACTGGGAACCAGGGATCAATGCCTTGACCGATGATCTGCTTGCAAGGATGAGGGGAGTGGCGCAAATCGACAGGCCAGCTGTTACTTCTGCTCCAAATACTGTGAAAACAAAAAGGAATCCCAAAGATGGTGCTGAGATGGTTTTTGTGCCCGCTGGAGATTTCCTGTTTGGAAGTAACGATTATGACCCGGACGAAAAACCATTCAGAAAACTTACTATAGATGGTTACTGGATATATAAATATGAAGTCACTGTGGCTGAGTTTAGAAAATTCTGCCAGGAAACCGGTCGAGATATGCCTCCTACGCCTGAATGGGGTTGGACGGACAACTTTCCTATAGTGAATACCAAATACGCTGATGCCGAAGCCTACGCCAAATGGGCCGGTGGTTCTTTGCCGACAAATCCTCAATGGGAAAAAGCAGCACGTGGCACGGATGCGCGGCTATATCCGTGGGGCGATGAATGGGACAAGACGCGCTGTAACTCAGCAGAACAAGGCCCTAACCAAACTGCGTCGGTAGGAAGCTATCCGTCTGGAGTCAGTCCATATGGATGCTATGATATGGCAGGCAATGCTGCTGAATGGGCTGGTGAGATGAATGGTGGTGTACATCAGTCACATCCTGGCAGTTATTTACATGGGGCCTATGAACAACGTTGCTCAGACCGCATTCATGCACTTACTGAGGATTTTTATGCACCCGACTGTGGTTTTAGAATTGTACTATCTAAATAGAGTAAAATGGGCAAGGGGATCTCTACCGACAAATGCACAATGCGAAAAAGCGGCCCGTGGAACTGATTGACGTATATACCCCTGGGGTGATAAGCGGGACAAGACGCGCTGTAACTCAGCGGAACAGGGCCCTAACCAAACAATGCCTGTAGGAAGCTATCCCTCCGGAGTCAGTCCATATGGATGTTACGATATGTCAGGTAATGCAGGAGAATGGTCAGGTGAAATGAATGGTGGAGTCCATCAAACTCATACAGGTACTTATTTGCACGGAGTATATGAGGCCCGTTGTTCAGATCGTATCCACGCACTGACTGAAGGCTTTAAGGCATCTGATTGTGGCTTCCAAATTGTTATTAGCAAGTAAAATGGGCTTCATAATAGAAAAACATCCTCCAGATTGGGTGATCTGGAGGATGGCTCGCAATATACTTAGAGTTATGTTTAACGAATAGTACTATTTCCTGCCAATCCTGAATAGCTTGCCATCTCCAGGCTTAAGGACTGTGGTAAATGTAGTGCCAGACTTTATATGCTGCACATCAATCCATTTTTTCAAGCCAGGAGAATATGTCATAAGCAAACCATTTCCATATTTCAGAGTTATTTTGGCTGAAGATTCCTGTTTGTAATCACGGTTCATTATCATAAAGGCATTCTGAACACCATTCTGCTTGAAGAGTCCAACAACATACTGACCTCCAGATACCTTGACTGGACTGCTGGCAGGGAGTGTCTCTGTTCCTATTGGTAGAGTTCCAACATGATATACTGCAGTCGATGTCATTTTGAGCATCTAGGTACCTATTGCACGAATGTCCTTATTTATTGCTGCAACTTGATCAGCATTGGATGATCTTACTCCATCCTGTATAATGGCACCGTTCTGTTTGGTACCCCAGTAGACAAACCAGCAGATCCCACGCCCGCCATAGGCCAATGTCGTAAATGCCAGCCATCTCATCTCACCACCGGTTGGCAGCCTCCAGCCGGATTCCCATCTACACGATTGGATAACATTAAAAAATGGCAGGTCAGCTCTTACAGCTGCGTTTCTGATAAGAGCAAGATTGAGGAAATATTGTTCGCCATCGTTGTTTGCCATAAAATGATAGTGATCATAACTTATAAACTCCGGCTTCACAACATTAATATACTGTCTCAGATATTCAGCATAGAATTTCACTGTATCGGCATTCGTACCGGCTCCTAAGTAGTTGTCAGGAATACCTACAGGACCTTTGGGAGCTTCCTTCAAATCAACTGCAAGTTGCTGTTGATTTGCATAAGATGGAAACAGGTTGATAAACGCCAGATGATTGGGGTCGCGTTCCTTTATGTAGCTTACTAGCCGTAGTAAAGTCGGAAACGCGCTAGCCTGAGGTTCGTCAGCTACGAAATAAGCTTCCATTGCCGGATTATTCTTTGCTTTGTCGATTAACTGATCAAGTTTAGCTCTCTGAACAGGATTGTCCAACGTTGAGGGAGTAATAAGCAAACTATAGAGCATAGCTTTCATCCCGTTCTGCCCGGCAATATTCAATTGTTCTGTGGGGTCTACAAAAGGTCCCATAGGATCATTCCAGAACTCTACATTGATCAGATTATAGTTGTCATTGGCCATTGACCTCATGTTCTCTGCCGTATTAGGAGGAGGACACCACGCTGCAATTGTAAACTCTTTTTGTTTCCAGCCATTGGCTTCCACCAAATGGCAATTGAGTATACACGTAACTAAGATAATGACTAATAATCCAGATGCTTTCATTGTGTACCTTTCTCTGAATACTCCGATTAATTACATTCCATTGCAGGCAAAATTATAACAGATAATTGGACTATCCGTATCTATCCTCTTTTCTTGTAACTGTCGGTATTGTGGGAATATTGTCATCCTGAACGCAGTGAAGGATCTCGAGAAAGCAGATCCTTCACTGCGTTTAGGATGACAAACTACCTAAGGCTGAACTCCTAACATCTCTTGTGTATCCTGTTTGTAAAAAATGAAGGTGTTTTCAAATACCACGCATAAAAAGAGTGTTCAATCAGTATTACTAAAGTGAAGTAAATGGATTGAAATAATCAATTGTATCTCTATTTGTTTGTGTGCACATTTGATTATCCAATAAATAGAATTGATAAATCAAAATATGCGAATCAAAAGAAGGAATACCAACACTATTTATCTAAAATTAACTCCGATAGTGAAAAGCACAGTAATCCTGGCTATAGGTTGCATTTGTTTGCGTCCTATATATGGTGGGTGGTAGTTCGGTGTATCCACCAGTGTGCATAAAACGCGAAAACGGAGGTTCAGAGTGTTGAAAAAATTAATGATTGTTATGGCATGTGTTTTGCTGCTCGTACTTGTTGGGCAGTGCGCTTTTGCTCAGGATACAACAGGTCTTAAGGGAAGAACCGAAATACAGGCAGCTGGCGCTTGGCTTAAAACTGAAGTAGGGAGTCGCAAACCTGAAGTTACCGTCATAGGTGGGAACTACGGAACATTTATTGCTCCAAAAATAGAGTTGCAGGGAGCTTTGATTTATGGAAACGCCAAGGGCCTTGGTAGTACTACTGGACATGCTTGGTTAATTGCTCCAGCAGCACTTTACAACTTTGTTCCGGAAACTCCCTCAGCAACAGTACCGTATATCGGTGCTGGATTTACCTATGCCAACGTTTCCGGTGGCGGTGAGTCAAACGACTCATTCAAGCTCCAGTATCTGGCTGGTGTAAGATTCTTCCTTGGTGGAGATTATGCAACATCAAACAAGGCGGTATTCATTGAATATCGGCATACTAATGTTGATTTTGGTAATAACGCCAAAGTAGATATGATATGGACAGGAATATCGACATTCCTGAAATAAGATAACTTATTTCCAGGGTGGAGTAGATACACCGGCTCCACCTTGGAAATTATCCTGTCATTGTCCGTTGGTTATTATCTAGCTATTTTGAAAAGCTTTCCGTCTCCCTGGTTGAGGGTTACACTCACAACACTACCAGGCTGAACATACTGCACTTCAATCCATTTCTTCAATTCAGGTGAAAACTCCATCAATTCACCATTCTCGAAATACAGTGTAAGTTTAGCCGTGGATATGTTCTTGTAGCTCCGATTCATTATCATGAACGCATCCTGAATGCCATTTTGTTTAAACAGGCCCAAAACATATTCCCCATCGGATATTTGAACAGGACTACTCGCTGGAACTGCTCTGGTTCCGATTGGCAAAGAACCGGTATTATAGACAGCGGTAGATTCCATGTCCAGCATAGCGTTTCCGACTGCTCTTACGTCTTTGTTGACTCCTGCGACATCGTCTGCTATTGGCATTCGTTTACCATCCTGATATTGTCCGCCATACTCTGCTGGCCCCCAATATGTGAACCAACTGAGTCCCTTACCGCCGTAGGCAAGTGTGGAGAAGCCTAGCCAGCGTAGTTCATGTTTGTTAGGTAATCTCCAATTTCCAAGCCAAGTGCAGGACTGGACAATATTTAAGAAAGGAACATGAGCTTTCAGTGCAGACTGCCTGATCAGAGCCAGATTTAGAAAATATTGTTCACCATCCCGGCCATTCGGAAGAAATCCGTAATTGTCATAGCTGATCAATTGAGGCTTTACCAGTTGGACGTATTCTCTTAGATATTCATTGTAAAAAACTATTGTATTCTTGTTTGCTCCTGCGCCGGCAAAATTGTCCGGGACACCTGCAGGACCCTTAGGTGGTTCAGTAAGGAATACAGCCAGCTGTTCCTGGTTTGCATATGTGGGGAATAGGTTAATATATGCCAGATGCCTGGGATCACGTTCTCTCAGATATTTTGTAAGCTTTGCCCACATAGGAAAAGTGGACGCTTGTGGTTCGTCAATTAGATGATAACCTTCCAAAGCCGGATGGTTCTTGACTTTATCAATCAAGGCATCTAACTGAGCCTTCGTTGCAGGGTCATCAAGGGAGGATGGTGATATGAGTGGATGAGCCAGAAGAGCTCTGATACCATTCTTCTTTGCAGCATCCAACATTTTTATAGAATCTTCGTTCGTGCCGGCAGATACCAGCAGCAGGTTGAAGTTATCTCTCACCAGCACAGACAATTCTTTGTCTTCTATGGGTGGTGAACACCACATAGTGACAATAAACTCTCTCTGCTTCCATCCCTTGGCTAAAACAGAACCACAGCCTAATAAAAACATCAGCAGAATCAACAAAGGCAACCTTAAATATCTCATTCCAATTCCTCCAACAATATACATTCATATCAGATTGGCTTGATTATACCAGATATGAAAATATGAGTGAACAAAATGCCCTCACAATTCATACTTTGTAGCCGAGGATATCCAGCTGAATCTGTGGAACATTATGATGTATTGATCGGAGGAGGATATAGATGCTGCGTAATGCTTTAGTTGTTCTAGTGTTGTTAGGTGCTTTATCAGTAAGTTCGTTTGCTATCAGCGGAGCGGAATATCGGAAGATGGCCGATAAGGCTGTCATCGAAGGTCGCTATGCTCAAGCCGCAGAATATTATAACAATGAAGCAGCAGTATATCGTGCTAGGGGTGATGTCAACGGGGCCAAAGCAGAAGAGATTAAAGCAGATCGCTGGGCTAGTGAAGTTGACATTTTCTACGAATCACATCCGTCTCCTGATGTATACCGCTCATACTACAGTGGAGCCAAGCATGAACCCATATATGGTTGTTATCTGGGAGCATTTGTGGAGCGTGATGATAGAATACCGTTTCAGAGAGCTTCAGATGCAACTCCTCTTTCACGTGCGACCGGATTTATGGAACTCGTGGGTAAAAAACCGGCCACATTTTTCGACTACTGTATATATGGAAAGACGTATCCGAAAAAGTGGGTGGATTCATTAGTAGCAGATGGAGTTGCGCCGCACCTTGCATATGAACCACATTCTTCTCTGGAAATAATAAATGAAGACGATTATCTGGTGAATTTTGCAAAGGCAGCCGGGCAGACGCGCGCACCAGTCTTCATTCGATTTGCCGGTGAAATGAATGGTGATTGGACCCGCTATCACAGCGACCCGGTTTTGTATCGCCGAAAATTCCAACTTGTACACGATGTTTTTCAGAAATATGCTCCCAATGCTGCAATGATATGGTGTGTTAACCATATACCTGAATACAATATTGACCAATACTATCCTGGAGATAAGTATGTTGACTGGGTTGGGATCAATTTCTACTCGGTAATCTATTACGACAACAACCGGAACCGTCCAGCATATCAGGACAATCCGGCAGTCTTTCTTAAATATGTTTACAACAAATACGCGAAACGCAAACCTATTGCCATCTGCGAATACGGAGCATCACATGTGGCTGCTTTGGACGGCGCGAACAGATCAGAACTTGCTGTAGAGAAGATATCACAAATGTATGCGTCGCTTCCCAGAATCTATCCAAGGGTTAAAATGATCGATGTGTTTGATATGAACAACCTCAAGCACGCAATGCCATCAAGGCAGCTCAATAACTACAGCGTAACAGAGGATGAAACCGTTCTTGAAGCATTCAAACGTGCAGTTGCACCGGACTATTTCCTGACAGACATAATTCCACAGGTGGATGAATTCCCAGCATTAATCAAAAGAATAAGCCCTGGAACCAGGCTTTATGGCACAGTAAACCTGAGTGCCTGGGTCAAAACATATGACCGTAAACCCACCGTAACTTACTATCTGGATGGCAAACCAATCTCCCGGGTCAGCCAACACGGTACATATCCCTGCCAACTGCAAGTTTCACGCTACGGTCCAGGCAAACACAATATAACCGTCACCGTTCAGGATTCAAAATCCAGACTGTCGGCAAAAAAAACAGTGCCAGTAGTATTTTGATATAAGGATATAATCCTTCAAGCATGAGTAAATAACGTGCACTGGATAATTACAGATAATCTATCCATTTCACTGTTTGAATCTTACAGATTCTCACAACAGGACTTATCGCCGGATGAAGCCCCCGAATCTGTTTTCTTTCCGGAAATTGCTTGAGCCAACTTTGCCGGGTCAAATGCTGCACCTTTGTCTATAAGGAACTTTGCTATCTTCTTGTGGCCCCCTTTGCTAAGAGCAGCGACCAGAGGGGTGATGCCGCGTTTAGTAGCAGCGTTTATATCCGCACCTTTGGTTAATAGAAAACTACAGACTTCCACACTACCGCCTATAGCAGCGGCATGCAAAGGAGTGCCAAGACTCTTGCTGCGCGCATTTATATCCGCTCCATTTGCAACTAACAACTTAACAATGTCCAGATAACCACTGCTTGATGCTGCATGTAAAGCAGTACGACCGGTTTCGTTGACTGCTTTCAAGTCAGCTCCATTTTTGATCAGTACATCCGCACACTTTTGTTTACCATATGTTGCAGCTACCATTAGAGGAGTGAGATTCTTTGCATCCCGTATGTTGAGGTATTTTTTGTCTGCCTTTAACATAATTGACACTGTAGCAGAATCATCTTTTCTAACAGCATCAAAGAACTTTTTGTCTTCACCCTGAGGTTGCGAGACAGCTTTTCCTTGATTGTGAACTGCAGGACCAAGACCTTGTGGAATGGTTGTGCTGGTTCCGGTTCGCTTATCAGAACTGCAACCAGTTATAGTAATAATGCACGCCAAAGCGAATATTATAATGAAATACTGTCTAAGCATAGAAATCCTCCAAGTAAATAGACTCAGGTAATGTTTCTATAGGTAAGCATTGATATGATGATACCACCACATTTCCATATAACTCAAATATATGCAGGAGTTCAGTTTGCTAGGCAGATTCCGTTCGTCCTGAACTTGTCGAAGGATGAACTCGTCATTCGACAAGTTCAGGACGAACGGTTTGTACGCAGCACTGAACTATTACAATTATATCTAGACTAGCCGCATGAATTGCCAAGCTACGCTCTTGTCCGGCATTATGGATAAAAGCTTAGGGTGTAAACTCTACGCATTCACACTCTCAGTCATGAATATTGTAGGCTAATGAGAACGATTGCCAATATCTGCATTCCCACTAGTCTGTCTTTTCTGCTCCTATCTGGTCATCAAAGTTACCAGGTCCTGATCTGAAACCTGCTTGATCTGGTCCGCAAGTGCCAGAAATTTATGGTGAAACTCGTCAATCTCATCCGGACTGACATTATATCCCAGTGCTTCCAGTCGATGCTTGACAGCATGTCTACCGCTGCGAGCAGTCAGGATAATCTGTGAACCATCCGCACCCACTTCCACAGGATCCATGATTTCATATGTGTCGCGTTTCTTTAACACTCCATCCTGATGAATCCCGGAAGAATGAGCAAATGCATTCGAGCCAACTATCGCTTTATTCCGCGCTATTGCCAGACCGGTAATATCGCTGACCATTCTGCTGGTTCTGGTCAACTCTACTGTATCAATATTCATAATCACTTCGAAGTAGTCATGTCGAACCTTGAGGTTCATAACAACTTCTTCCAATGAAGCGTTCCCTGCTCTTTCCCCTATGCCATTCATCGAACATTCCACCTGCTGAGCGCCGGCTTTTACTGCAGCCAGGGAGTTTGAAACTGCTTGTCCCAGGTCATTGTGGCAATGGACACTGAGGACTGCCTTGTCAATATTTGGCACATTGTTCATAATATACGAAATCAAGTCTCCCCATTGAGCAGGTACTGCATAACCGACTGTGTCAGGTACATTCACCACTGTTGCGCCTGCTTCAATGACGGCTTGAATTACCCTGCAAAGATACTCGCGGTCACTGCGAGAAGCATCTTCTGTAGAATACTCCACATCCGGACAGAGAGTCTTGGCATACTTGACCGCATCTACACCCAACTGCATGATTTCATCGCGGGATTTCTTGAATTTATGGGTAACGTGGACATCTGAACTACCGAGTACCATATGAATTCTCGGGCGTTCGGCATATTTCACTGATTCCCAGACTGCGTCGATGTCATTCTTAACAGCTCTGGCAAGTGCCGTTATTACTGGTCCACGAACCTGTTTAGCAATATTGCACACGGCTTCAAAGTCTCCCGGGGAAGATGCAGGAAACCCCGCTTCGATAACATCTACTCCCAGTCTTGCAAGCTGCATTGCAATCTCGAGCTTCTCTGAGCCTGTCATTGATGCACCTGGAGACTGCTCTCCATCCCTCAAAGTGGTGTCGAAAATACTAATCTTTCGTTCCATGTTGTGGTCCTCCTGGAATACGTCATTGTATTTTTGCTCTGAACCTGACATGATCAGAATTGGTGCACATTAGGATAAGAGTTCAGCCTAATTTCCATTCCGTTCGTGTTGTGTAAGTGCCAAGAACATTTACGCAGCCTGTTGAAATGCGAATAGACTAGATTTCTAGAACTGATCTCTTATCACACTTAATAGTAATGTGCGCTGATGAGTTTCCGGAGACTAGACCTTATACATGCAAAAAGGCCCAACGTCTCCAGGTCAGAGACGAAGGGCCTGTCAGTGCCATCCGCGGTACCACTCTGTTTGATCGTCGCTTGAACGCACGATCCACTCATCCGCTGCGGCCCGGTTTGCTTACCAACATGCAGGCATTTAACCCACCCATTGTTGTGCTGGCTTCCAGCCTGCCAGTAAGCATCCAAGCGATAGCGTCTTCCTTTTAACGGTGGAAGTCTCCGTCCCAGTCTACGTTCCTTTGCAGCATCGCATGATTAATGACTGAATGCGCAATTGCACTGCATTTACATTCTCAGCCAATATACCTTAGGAATTTCGGTGGGCGACTCCGGGGTGAGTTCAGACATTTCCTGCAACGCCGGTTTCCAGCGGCCCGGCTCTCTGGTAGTTCGGGTTAATGTCCTACTACTCCCCTTCATAGTCTTTCGAAATATTTAGTTGTATAAAGATATTATAGGCAACAAATGCCAGAAGGTCAATGGTAACAGTTCAATGTTATGAGAATTACGTCATCCTGAACTTGATTCAGGATCGTTTTAAGGTTTTCCCGGGCAATGAAACACCTTCAGCATGATGCAGTAATCAACAAGAGTGAACTCTTATGGTAAGTGGCATTTAACCTGTTCATACGCGTATTTGTTACTAATGACTGAAGTACGAATAGTTATGATACCAGTTGGTGCTCCGGTTTATTCTTCTCCATATAGTCTTTCATAAAACTTCGATATTTCTTCAATGTCTGCAGTTACTCGGCATCTGGGGAGATAACGTAGAAACTCGCGCCCATAGAACTTTTTATGGATCCTGGAATCAAGTATTGCTACTACTCCACGGTCGCTCTTGGTTCTGATCAATCTGCCAAACCCTTGTTTCAATCGTATTTGAGCTTGCGGCATAGCATATTCGCGGAACCAGTCGCCCCCTTCGTCTTCGATTTTCTCACATCTGGCTTTATTGACTGGACTGTCCGGGACTGCAAATGGGAGTTTGTCGATGCAGACAAGTGATAATCTCTCACCCTTTACGTCTACACCTTCCCAGAAGCTGTGTACACCCATCAGACAGGTGTTTTCGCCATCACGAAACTCTTTGATCAACCTTTCGTTAGACATTTCACCTTGCTTGATAAGCCGGTAGGGGATTCTATCGACTAGCGCATCAAAGATCTTGTTCAACATTCTGTAGGAAGTGAAAAGTAAAAAAGCTCTTCCACCTGAGAGATTTATAAGCGCCTCCATTCGGTCGGCGACTTGTTCCACGTAAGTTTCGCTATCACAGGGTATGTCCAGATCCGACGGTACATATATCATCGATTGATCGACATAGTTAAATGGAGACCCGACGATGGTTTCTGAACAACCCAGCAGTCCAAGTCTGTTGCTGATATAACAGAATGTGCCTGAATTTGATAGAGTAGCCGAGGTCAACACTGTGGACTGTCCCCGGTTCCACAACGATTCATTAAGAAACTCAGCAACTTTTGTGGGGGTAACATGCAGATTGCAGTTGACAAACCTTCCGCCGCTGACTTTCTCGCACCATTTGAAACAATTGTCATCCTTAGAAAAGAAGAGGGCGTTGACGTCATCGGAAGCATGCGCAATCATTTTGCGGTAACCGTCAATACGGTCCTTAAGATCTTTGTCTCCATCTGTGTCCTGCTGGTGAAGCTGCATGCTGAGACTATCAAGATCACGCACAAGTTCTCCAGCTGCTTCTTCAATTGCACTCCGACGGTCACCCCGGTATATATCCTGAAAAAAGAACTCCTGTCTGCCTATGGATTTGAACTCATCGAATAATCGTTCAGCTGACCGCAGGAGCATAGTATATTCACTTTCAGTTACAGCAAGCTCCTTGCGCTTGCGGAGTCTACTTACAATTACCGGAACACGGTAATCTGAGAACTCTACACCAAATGCCTTTGTTGCCACATCCTCAAGGTGATGAGCTTCATCAAAAATAACAGGACCGTAACTTGGTAGTATTGCCTTGGTAACATCAACAGAACGGATACCCAGATCGGCGAAGAAGAGAGAGTGATTTACAATGATAATGTCCGATTTGGAGGCCTTTTTCTGCATTGCGTAATAAAAGCAGTGCTCAGTCTGGAATGGACACTCTTTCTTACGGCAGGTATCCGGATTGGAACAGACTTCATGCCAGTCTGGAAAAGGAAAGTCCAGCTCCTGAACATCACCGGTTTCTGTCTGATTGGCCCATGCTTTGAGTCTCTCAAATATGGGGTCATTTTGGTAAATGATCAAAGATCCGGCATGATCGAGTTCCTGCCAGCAGAGGTAGTTGGAACGTCCTTTCATAAGAACGGCTGTAAATGGGTGATCCTCCATAACCTGCTGCAACAAAGGAATATCTTTGTTGAGTAACTGTTCCTGGAGGTTGATAGTATGAGTTGATATTACAACAGGTGCCCCACCGGAGGCATACAGGACAGCAGGCACCAGATATCCAACGCTCTTTCCAACACCTGTTCCAGCTTCCACTAGCAGGTTTCTACGTGCAAGCAATGACTCTGCAACTGCTTCGGCCATCTCAATCTGTTGGCGTCGAAATTCATATCCATCACATAACTCAGAAAACCGTCCGCCATTACCAAGCAATTTCGATATCTGCGAGATCATTTGAGCTTACTGTCCGTATCATTTTGCGTGTTGAGGCGATAACACTCTGCCATATTGAGTCCCGCCATTGCTCCGGCACGCCTGAGCCTGCGCAGAATACTTATCCTCTGAATGAAGTAATAGAACCAGGGAGCTTCTGTTGTGTGACAGCGTATAGCTTTCAACTTGGCCTTAAGCATAATATTGTCCACTGGAACAAGCAAGTCAGGTTCAGTAGTTCCAAAACAAGCCACTTTGCACCGCAGATTCGCAACACGGACCGCTTGTCCCGTAGCCTGGTGGTCAGGATGCGGATTATATATGTGGTTCGGATCCCAACTGACAACAATATCCGGGCGTTTTATGATAGCCAGAGAAGCAATTTCCCGAGCAAAATCCTTTATATGATCAGAGAGGTGTCCATCAGGATAATCCATTATAGTGACATCGCTAATTCCAAGTGTCTGAGCTGCTTTATACTGGTCTCTGGATCTGACTTTTTTCATTAGTTTTCCAAGAAATCCTGGAAGATTATGGTCCCCTTTGGTAGCAACCAGGTATGACACCGTGATCCTCTTTTGTGCCATTAGGCGAATGGTTGCCCCGCAGTAGAATTCTATGTCATCCGGGTGTGCTCCAACAAACATAACTCTACGTGCCGTAAGTAGGGCATCAGCACCGAAATGAGAGACTGGTCTGTTTTTCATCAGGATCTATAGACGCTTTCCGGTATCAGTTTGGAAAGCTCTTTATAGTTAGCTGACACAATACTTGCTACCTCATTGGGATCTTTAGCGTCGCGAATATGAGTTTCATAGACCAATGGGCCATTATATCCAGCATCGGAAAACGCTTGCAACACCTCTTTCCAATCAAGTTTACCTTGAAATGGCAGCCAGTGTCGTTCTATATCGTCCTGGTCTGATATATGCACACTGGTTATCAGGCCTTTAACCTTACGAATTAGGGAGGGGATAGCCGAAGCAGGAAATAAATGGTTAGTGTCGAAATTGACGCCAACATTCGGTCGATTTACCTTGTCGATGATATCTATCACTTCGTCTATTCGACAGCCGATCTCATCGTTTGGCAGAGGTTCAACAGCGAGTCTTGTCCCGTGTTCACCCGCAAAATCCGCAATCTGTTTGATAGAATCGATGGAACAATCTATTCTAAGCTGCCTTGGTACGTCATAAACAGTGCTGTGACCCGGATGAATGACCACAACTTTAGCCCCAAGGCTTTCAGCGAGCAATATAGCTTCACTGCAGCCTCTTATTGCACCGGCACGGCTTTCCGGCTCTGGTGATGAGGTGTCGTAGTACTTCCCATAGGGTCCATGCACCGACCAAAACTCCTTTGTGATAGGTAAAAGGGCATCTGTCATCCGGTGTCTATCAAGAGCCATAGAAAAATAACATTCAACTGCTTCAATGGGGTAAGTGTTGATAGCCTGGACAAGTTCTTTCAGAAAATCCTCCATAAGGGAGTTAATTCTGTCATCACAAGTGATAGAAACGGTTTTTCCTGGTGTCACAAAGACTTTTTCCACCAATTCTTTGCTCATTACATATATGAACGCACTGGTGGAAAGTGCGTGTCTCATTGCCTTGTTCACAAAATGCCTCTTTTATTTTCTTTACAATATACATTATATCCGAATGCCATACACTCGAGCAAAAATACACAATCGGATTCAGACTTGCAATACTAATTTAATTACTGAAAATAGTAATGATCATGAAAGTTATGGCTAGCCATTCCTAATGGAGTTATCTCTATAATGCAGCAATTTGAAGGAATATGTGCTACTTCTGTGGAAACATGGACAAAACATCGGGATTATGATTTCAGGAGGAACACATAGATGTTCATACAATTGGCAAAAGGAGTAATATTTACAATTATTTCAACGGGGGTGTTTGCAGCGATGTTTATTAGTGCTGACGCAGACGAGATTCAGAAGAATCTGGAGAATCAGCGCAACTTCAACGCAATTCAGCATGTATATCAAAAGGGAGTTCCTCATACCGATGGCAAGGCAGTCCCAATGGATAGTTATGTAGCTGGAAAGTCATTTTTACCCATTGCTATGTGGGGGGCTCCTAATCCAGGTGAATACTGGGGAGAGAAAATCGACTGGAAGGTCCTTCAGGATGCTGGACTTAATACAGTCTGGCCCTGGGCAGGAAGTGTTGCAACCAGTCTCAAATCAGGCAACGACTTTGGTATGAAGATTATTCTCATGGGTGAGATCAAACCGGAAGATTTGAAGCAATACAAGGATGATCCGGCGTTATTTGGGAATGTTTGGATGGATGAACCTATCGGTGGATACGGCAGTCGTGACATGAACAAATTGTTCGATGAATTCCAGGCATACCGCAAACTTGTACATAAAACGATACCAGGCTTGCCTGTTTTCGTAAATGATGCACCTTGGATTATGGAGCCAGCCAAAAACACGTGGGTAAAATGGAATACCTGCGCCGAGATATCATGTCACGATAACTATCCCATTATGGATAGCACCGCAAGAGCCAAATCAATTGGTGCCAATCCTAACGGCATACCGCAATCTGTGGGACTTGCAGTTGCTGTCAATAAAGAAGACAAACCGGTCTGGCTCATCGTGGGAGGTTTTGATCAGCCTGGAGAGTATGGGCAATCATTCCCATTCAGATATGCGACCCCTGAGCAGCTGAGAGCCTGTGTATATGCGGGAATCATACACGGAGCGACAGGAATTGCATATTTCATATGGGACAATTACGTACCAAGAGATGGAGCAGTCATCGGAATGTCTCCAAACCCTAAAGTTGCTTACGTGCCAAATCCTCAAAAAGAGGGATATACCAAACCGACACCAGCGAGTCCAATACAGATGATCAAATCGAAGGCTTTATGGGAGACAATGGCAGAGGTCAATTCTGAGCTAAAAACATTGACACCAAACATCCTCTCACCAACTGTTGGCAACGATTTTAAATATTCACTGGATATCGTTGGCACAGCACCTACAGATACACCAATACGCTGCCTGATGAAACCGGATCCTAGTGGTGGATATGTGTTATTATCGGTCAATCTTGACGATGCAGTGCTTAAAGTTACATATACCATGCCTAAAGAGGTGAAGTCAGCAGAAACCATGTTTGAGAACCGCCAGCCGGAGAAGCTCAGCAAAGACTCGAAAAGTTTCACACTGACTTATGCGCCATTTGATACACACATAGTCAGGATTAATTTCTGAAATTACAATGTCATTCTGAACAAAGTGAGGAATCTACTTTTTCAGTAACAGTTCAGTATTTTGGGTATATTGTCATCTTGAACGTAGTGAAGGATCTCTATGAAGCATGTGTAAATGCCGATGCATTTACACTGGATTCTACACTACGTTCAGAAGGACAACTATACAGTTTCATTTACGCAGCTTTTCTATTCTCTGCATAATGATCTTCAACCCACGTGTGAGCCTGGCGTGGTGGGCGCATGTAGGCATCATCTTGAGCAGGTCTGGGCTCAAGTTTGATTGGGCCGGGTACTGCATCCTTGTAAGGTATCAGATTAAGAATATGTCTGATGCAGTTCAACCTGGCTTTACGTTTATCGTCAGCTTCCACCTGATTCCATTTAGCTTCTGGAATGTCGGTATGTTCAAACATCATATCTTTGGCTTTTGAGAACTCAACCCACTTTAACCGGGATTCCAGATCCATATCGCTCAGTTTCCATCTCTTGAGAGGGTTGTTGGCACGTTCCTGGAATCTTCGTTCCTGTTCAACATCACTCACAGAGAGCCAATACTTCAGCAGTGTTATACCGGACCGAACAAGCATTCTCTCGAAATCCGGACAGGAGGCCAGAAACTCCCAGTATTGTGCATCTGTGCAGAAACCCATCACTCTTTCGACGACTGCCCGGTTATACCAGCTTCTATCGAATATGACTATCTCGCCTGCAGCCGGTAGATGTTCTATATATCGTTGAAAATACCATTGAGTCTGCTGGACATCGGATGGTTTTGGCAGAGCAACAAGTCTGATACCTCTGGGGTTCAGTGGCTCCGATATACGCTTTATTACTCCACCTTTTCCTGCAGCATCTCTACCTTCGAAGAGCAATACAACGCGGCTGCCTTCCTGTTTGACCCAGTACTGCATTTTAACGAGTTCCGTATATAATCTCTCCATCTCACGCTCATATACCTTTGCAGGCATCCATTTTACAGCGGGCTTGCTGTGTGAAATGTGTTTTGATGTATCTTCTTTACTCATTGGACCATCCTGTCTGTTGGGTGATATAAATACTTATCATCCACTACATAGGATTATCGGCAGAAAATTATGGTTTAGTTACTGTGGGAAACTGAAATCAGATAAGTAAGTGTGAGGATTTAATATCGAGGACCAGACAAGACGCCTTGAATGAACCTGCATTGTGCTTTACCTTTTATCTGTGGAAATATCGGATTTTTCATCCGTTCCTTTGTTGTTTTCAGCATCTAGAGCTTTGCGAAACGCACTGAAAGCCTCAGCAAGACCTTTTGCCACATCTGGCAATTTGCGTGCTCCAAACAGCACAATAATAACCAGTAGAACTAAAAGTAATTCAACTGTCCCTATGGATGCTGTCGGCAGCATGTTCTTCATTTCCTTTCTTAGTTTCAGAAGTATCAGGATTCGTTATCTGATCCATCATTTTGCGGAACTCTCTAGCAGCCTCGCCCAATTTCTTGCCGATCTCAGGGAGTCTTGCCGGTCCAAAAACCAACAACGCAACTATCAGGACAATAAGTAATTCGCTACTGCCAATTCCAAACACCAAGCTACCTCAATATTGTGACTATATGTAGATTAATCGCACTATGGACTATAATTCAGATACGCTGACGGCATCAACTAGTTCCATTATACTACATCGCGAACAAAAACCTGCGCCATAAGTTGCTGCATTTGCCGAACCTGCTGCAGTCGCCAGTCTAATTGCTTCGTCCAAAGGTTTACCACAATTGAGAGAATAGAGTAATCCTGCTGCAAATGAATCACCCGAACCTACAGCGCTGGCAAACTTGATAGGAGGGGGGATTGCTTTCCAAACGCTTTTTCCATCTGTTGCTATACATCCATCCTTGCCCAGGGTAACAACCACTTTACCCACACCGAATTCATGTGCAACTTCAAGGGCACCAGCAACAACCTCCTGCAAATTATTTACCGGTTTTCCGAGTATGTGAGACAGTTCCAATTGATTAGGTTTTACTATATCCGGAGAATGCTTTACAGCCTGGGCAAGATGCTCTCCACTGGTATCCAGCAAGCTCAGACTACCCTTTTGTCTGACTATATCGATAGCATCACCGTAGAAAGAATAGGGGACTCCCGGAGGACAACTTCCGCATATGGCGACAGCCTCCGATTGATCGCACAATTCTTTGATTTGACTCAATATCAATTGAAGCTCCGCTGCAGATATATCCGGACCTTTCTCATTGATCTCAGTTTGAGTGCCGGTTTGTTTGTCCATTATCTTAATGCAGAATCTGGAGTCTTCACTGACATTCAAAAATTGGTGAGGAATCCCTTCATCATTTAGCATCGAAATTATAGTAGCCCCTGGTTTACCTCCTATGAAACCTCCTGCCAGGGCTTCACCTCCAAGAGTCCTGTAGACACGTGCAACATTTATTCCTTTGCCCCCGGCAACAGTATTCTGTTCCAGTGGTCTATGAATTCTGTCTATATGGAAACCATCAACAACATAGGTCTTGTCGATGCTGATATTTGGTGTAATGGTAATTATCAACGCTAACTTCCTCAGGATATTTCGCCAGACTAAGCATAACAAAGAAAACGGCCCGACAGCAAATATGCCATCGAGCCAAGTAGAGGTAATGTAAGGAGAATAAGAAACAATGTAATGCTACAACCGTGTAAGCATTATGTCAATAGCTTTCAAATGTATTTTTCGAAAATGTTTAGCATGGCATTTTCTATAGATAAGGAATGTGCGTTTTTGTTCAACATTGCAAGGGTAGCATGTTTACTGGTAAATATATACAGAATGAATGCAAAGGAGAATTAAAGTGAAATACATCAGTATTTTGTTTATGGGGCTGGCTCTTCTGGGGATAGTGTTAAGTGTAAATTTATCACCTTGCAACGCTGCCGATGAACAGACAAATGGAGGACAAGTAAAGAGAATGCCACACGAATTACCCGCTCTACCATATGCATATAATGCACTGGAACCTTACTATGATGAGGCTACCCTCAGAATTCACCACGATATGCACCATGCTGCTTATGTTAAAGGGTTGAATGCAGCTGAGGAAAAACTGGATGCAATGCTCAAGAGTGGAGACTACTCAGGGGCAAAAGTTGTTGCTAAAGAACTTGCTTTTAACGGTTCTGGCCACATTCTGCACAGTATTTTGTGGACAAATATGAAACCAGGTGGCGGGGGGGAACCTGCAGGTCCACTTGCTGATGCCATAAAGAAGAATTTTGGATCTTACGATGCATTTAAAGCTCTGTTTATGGCTACAGCCAATACTGTCGAAGGCGCAGGTTGGGCTATACTCGCTTACAATAAAGCTGATGACAGACTGGTTGTCTTGCAAGCCGAAAAACATGAGAATCTCACACAGTGGGGTGTAACTCCCATTCTTGTTCTTGATGTGTGGGAGCATGCATATTACCTGAAGTATCAGAACAAGCGACCGGAATGGACCAAAGCTTTCATGGAGCATCTGGTCAACTGGGACGATGTGTCCGATCGTTATGCAAAAGCCAAGTCCTGACAAAACTGAGTGTTGCCACTCTGTGCCAATATAGACGATAATAGTGTCCTGCATGTCAAAATGAGTGCAGGACCATTTTTTTGTCCAGGATTGGAACAGGAGGCCTTATTTGTCTACTAGTCACAAACCGCACAATGCAATACAGGGTGTTGCCCCTGCAGAAGCTATACGCAGTGATTACGAGTCTTTACATACCAAATGTGTTCTTCGATGCGCCAGTGATGTTGAACAACTACTGATGATACAGTCCGTAGAAGGTCACTGCCACGCCGGTTATGGGGTCTTTTACGGAAAAACATACCCGAACACCAACATGAATGACATAGCTAGTGCTCTACGACTCGATCCTGAGCGAGTCAAAGAGGACAGGCAAGACATTATCGACGAAATCACTATACTGGTTGATCGAGTTGCCAGAGGGGAGCATATTTCCTGGGCATCCAACGGAGAAGGGGAACCACTTACAAGATGTGGATTCCTCAGACACATACAAGTCGATCCTGTTGGTCTGATCCAGGGCTTGTATATTGGTGGATTGCGGGATGAACACGGTGTCCGCGAACTAGCTAACCAGCGATATGGCTGCAATATGGGCTATGGTGAGAGCTATTTGATAAATCGCACCGTCATGTCATCGATGGGACTGGATGGATTCAACCTTGCAACCAGACCACATGCTCAGGATATTGAACGTTATAAACGAGAGGGTCTGTTTGCAGATAAGAATGGATCGGATACAGTTTATCAGTACATCCGACTTAGAACAGGTATGGGTGCATCAGATGATTTGGCTATAGTATTCGCCGGGCTGATGTTTGGTTATTCTGCCGCAGTCGGCTGCTATCTTGCTGATGCTGTAGATACTCTGGAAAAATACGCGGGGGTGCATACAGACCAGGACTCCGAGATCAGTGCATACATACAGCGATCGATTCCCAATCTGGGTGTAACAGCTGACGATGCCTCAGATCTGGCTTATTTATGCGCTATTCCTGATGACATGAAAAATAGATTACCGGATAGTTCCATGCGCCACTTATTGGAAATCGACCGAGAAATAGACCAGTGCGCTCTTGAGAGTCACATAGCATTTACAATGGATGCGCCATATTCCGAGATGGACCTGGGCCACGGCGAATGCACCAATGTGGAGCTTTACGAATACGCCAAAAAGCGATGGAAGTCTTTCAGCAAAGTCCGCTAACCCGCATTATTCACCAAGTTGCGCTTTTGAAAGGCATTAGGGTCAAAAGCAGAGTCAATCATGAATAATGCGGGCTAAATTGTCATTCTGAACACAGTGAAGAATCTGCTTTTGTTACGAGATTCTTCACTGCGTTCAGAATGACATTACTGCGATTGGTTGAATGGTTAACCTTTGAGCCTTCTCATTTGCTGCCAGATGTATTCCGCGTCCGGATGATTGCGGATGAAGGCAGCTTCGTGTATGAAAGCACCATCGATATCTGATGCTATAAACCTGTCGATATAACTGTCTATTTCTTCCCGGGTAATGCTGCCTCCACCGCCGCCGTCTGATACCAGAATATCATTGAGCCAGGCAGTTAATTGCTTACCGGATGCTTTAACATTGTCAAAGCGGGGAAGCAGGTAGCTGTTTATATCCGGTGCTGTACCCCGGTAATTTGCAGGGACACTGTATTCATCTACAATACCATCTCTGCAGAGCCCTTCGAGGTCGATTCTAAACGTTGCCAGTGCTGGTTCGTCAGGTCTGCCTCCGGATTCCATTTGACCTGTCTGCATTGCTATGTAGAAATCCGGATAACGACTGCGAACTTCTCTCAGGAAAAGTTCAAAACCTTCACCAATCAGTCTTTTAAAAGCCCAGACGTCATGAGGCTGAGTGCCGACCCATGCATACTCATACACAAACGGCATCCCCGGACCACGTTCAGCTGTAGATATCTCTTCGGTGTGATCGAAATCAGAAAGGTCTATGCCATATCTGCGTTTGAACTCATCGACAACGGGCTTGTTATAACCGAACACATCCAAATTCTTCCCAAGACTATAAACGCAGAAGTAGGGGATATGAGTGCGGGCAATATCGAAGAATGCTCCGGTTGCGCCGTGTTCTACCAGATCATCCACACGTTCCAGCATATGTTCACGAACTTCAGGATAACTATAGCAGGGCCAACCGACCATTCTATAGGCACCACATCGTGTCTGCCACCAGAACTCCGGATTGTCACGGAAGAACTTGTCACCATCAAATGGCGCATATGCCTCTTCCAGCATCCTGAAGTATGGCAAAATTTGGATACCGGTTTCTTTGCTGCGCTTTAGTGCACGTGCAAATGGATCCCATTCCTTGAGGAGGGCAGCCATATTCTTCGGAGACTCCCAACGGAGGGAATTGCTGAACAGGGGTAATTTGTCACTATGATAAAGCGATGTCCCACACCAGAATGTATCCCATATCGCAGCATCAAAACCTGCATTCTGCATCTGTATAAACAGCTCATCCAACTGTTCAGGTTTTGTGCGGCCAAAATATGCCTCATCGCTAAAATCTACATCCATAGTGAGTCTTTTTGGGTTCATGTTCATCCTCCACGTTATCGGTAGTTACAATATTATAGCGTCATATATAACACCGATCAAAAATTGAAAGAGTTCAGTCTAGACCTAAAGTCCGTTCGTACCGAGTAGCGCAAAGCGCGTATCGAAGTATGAATGGACATTAAATTCTCACAAAACTAAACCCTTACTAATAATCGTCCTACTATTCTTATACGACTCCAATTCCTGGTGCAAATGATTGAGGATAGTTAATGCTCAAAACTAGCTTTCGAACTTCAATCGTGCCAGCAAAACCTTCATACACTCTATTTCGCACAATACGAATTATATTGCTGCCTTTATGTAAAGCATCACAAGGAACATTAAACTGAAGAGTATCATTCCAGCATCCGCAATCATAGTGGTTATATCGATTACCATTCCAGAGAACAGGGGTTTCATTTATCGAGACCGCAATATCATCGATTCTGTTCAATCCCATGAAATCCATAATAAGCAGACATGCTGGTCTAATTTTCTTATTACATGTTTTATAGATATCATCAGATATTTCCATGTTATATTCAGCAGAATCCTCACCATTACCGAGTTTGAACCTGCTGACCCAGGAAGTTGCACAGTATATTTGGGCATCCGATGCCCACATTGCCCCAACATATTGCTTGTTTCTTAGCTCCATCAGTTTGGGATCAGCCAGTTCGGTGAAAGCTTCAAGTGGAAATAGGCCATCTGCGCAAGAAAAATTAAAAAGACTTATTCCATCAGCATCGTTCATGTAGTGAACAGATGCAACTGCCCTCATATATTCCATTGATGGCGGTCCATAACCATCCTCGACACCATTCCCATTATGCGTTCCGGTACCACCCCCACCGGAATTCGAGAGCCAGTGAAGTTGACCTTCAATACCGGGATATACTTTGCATCCTGCCGGATGCGCATGCTCAGCCCAACATTTACTGGATGCATCAGGTGTATGATCACCAACACCACCAAGGGTAATCTGGTCGAAGTAACCACTGGCCAGCCACTTTTCGACCTCCAATCCGGATGCGATGCATGATTCTGGTTCATATTCAAATCGCGCACTCAATGTTTTTCCATACTGATTGGTCAGATTGCGAAGCTGATGGACAAGTTCTGATAATTTCGGCATTCCGGATTCAATCTCATCAGATTTGAAAAATGGTTTGAAACGGGTGAAATCCAGATCGATGCCATCTACTTCATATTTGCTAAGTATCTCTGTGATCTGTTGTATCCGATAATCGAATACATCCTGATGAGAATAATCCAATTGACCGTTTTCGAGAAGAGCTTCCGAATGGGCATCGAGCCACGGTGAGTAAAGTTCCGGAAAATAGAGAGAACCATCAGGGCGGGTATAAGTGTGGTGGGCATCATTCATTCTCAATGAGAACTGGCATGCGATATTGCTCTGGTGGCAGGCGTTTGTGATGATTTCAAGGGGATCCGTGCCTATACTGTCCAGATATCGGAGGGTTTCGCGCATCCGCCAGACATGCATTGTATCCACGCTGTCAAGGGTTTCTCCAACCCTGGGAAGAAATGCAGAGTTGTAATTGACAGCATGTCCGCCAAGCGAGCAGAACTGATATACGCTAACACTGGTATTAGTTACCGGTAGAAGTGTGATACGGAGTATATCATCAACAGACATTGGAGCTGGATAGCGCATATAACTCGACCATCCATCATCGTTATAGATAATAGTCTTCATATTTGCATTCCTCTAAATGATCCTGATATTTTGATCGAATAAAAATATAGCCCAGCTTTCGAGGTAGAATAACAGTATCGAAAGCTGGGCTATACATATTCTGTCTGTAAATAATCAGATAGCCGGCACATTTCCGAACTGGCCATCGAGGATGCCTGTAAACAGACAAGCATCGAAGACTGGATGAATATCTTCCTCTTTTTGGAATGCCATAAGTCTGGTCTCAAGCCAGAGAGCCTTGGCCTTTTCCAAATCACCTTCAGCTTTTGCCTGTAGAGCCCTAGCTAGTGATGCTGTTATCTCTGCATGGTGCTTGAGATAAAACCATGACCTTGCCTGGCATGCATTCTCAAGTGTCAGGTTTTTTTCAATCACCGGTGCGAATGCATCTACATGTGCCTGGACTGATGCGAAGTGTTTAGCTGCTTCGGCTTCTGTGCCAGGTTTCTCACCACGCATATAGACCGGGTCGAAGATACTGGACATCTTCTGGAGATATTCCTCACAAGCTCCGCCGTCTGCGCCGAAAGCTGCGTTGAAGTAATCAGCTGAAAGGTCTTCAAAGTCCGTGGTGTCATCCCACAGAGTCTTGCCCATAGCTGTCATAGCAAGTGCAGTCGGCAGGAATATGCGCTGGATCTGGCAGCTCACGTACCCGTTAATACCGATCTTCTTGAGTCCAACCATATCTTCAGCGATGAGTCTGGAGATATCGATGTGTCCCGGATCGTTCAAATGGTCCCACATCAGGTGGTAGTCAAAATCGAAGCTGTCTCCCGGGAACATCTTCTGCCAACCTTTGAGCAATGCCAGGTTGATATCCACATTTCTAGGCATTTCCAGCTTATTGAGTTCAAAAGCAGGGATTTCCGGCAGGGACCCTTCGTCTTTGAAAGCCTGACTGTAAGTCCTGGTGATTGGAGCAAACATCAGGACGAATCTGTCACGGTTCTTGATGACTTCCTGCGTTGGTGGCCACAGCAGGTCGACATATATTAAGAACACGATCCTGGTCTTAATCTCTCGCTCAGTCAGAAGTTCATCCAGCTCATTGAGCATCCGGACATACCAGTCCGAAGGGCGCAGTTTCTTGCAGCACTCACATTCACAGTTGTTGTTGGAACCGTCAGCCAACCAGAAGTGCAGGTAGTCAATCTCGGGGTGGTCTGTCGAGTAGTTAGCTATCTCTGCATTGATTATGTTGCGGACTTCAGGATTTGAGTAGCAGAGGTTGGTATTTATGGCCACTCCGCCGAACAGTTTTCTCTCGCCGTTGAGCATAGCAAAATACTGTGAGATTTCAGGTGCAATCTCATTTTCCTGCTGTTCCCATCCAAGACCACTCAATCCGAATGGCTCACACGTCCAGCCGTGCCCAACCTTGTGGAACAGCATATCGCGCTTTTTGAGTTCAGCAGCTATGTCCTGAGTATACTTGCGAGCATCCTCTACTGAGAGTTTTTCGCCAGTTTTAACAGGATTGCCCATATGCTGGTACCAGCGATCAAAGAAGGTGTGGGCTTCTCTGAACTGAATGAAATAACCGCTAAACCCAACTTTGGGGATCCAATCGACCATATCACGCACGTGCTCATAACTCACAGCGCCTTCAATACACACAGCACGATGACGATAAGATGCGACTTCATCTACCTGGACATCTGGCAGGCAGCATACCTTAGGGAAATACTCCCCATCCTTGCCCGGTCGGACCCAGCGGCAGCCGATTTCTGTCAGGTAGCGATAGACTCCCAACAGAACGCTTCTAGGATTGATACCGGCAATTACACCAATTGTCCCGGTGACATCGATGTGGACAGCGTCATCCAGTTCAGGATTAGAGACGACAGGAGTTTTGACTTCCGGCAAGTCAGAGATCAAACATACTCGTATGCCTTCTCCACATTCACTAACGCCGATTTTACCGCCGGTGACTTCACCCAGGCATCTTGCGAGCTCAGATGCTGCAAAATCCAGTGTAGTGTTAGTCTTGTCGGTTGTTACGGTGATTTTTGAACCACAATTACAGCAGCCCATTGATTTTACCTCGCTGTTTTTACTAACCCGCTCCATTCAACAAGCTTAGCTTTTACCCGGCAATATGGGCAAAAGCTGAGTCAATCAAAAAGAATGCGGGCTGAATGTTGATTGCATGTCTACTAGATTATTAAGACATAAAAGTAGACTATGTTGTTTTTCGCCATTTGCAGCGGGAGAACCTTCTGCAGACCCGATATTTACTGTGGATTACACCAATTACGCGTTTGGTTGCGATTCGGTAACTTGTGTCCAGAGTCTTGGGAGAGAGGTACCTGAAGCTTCTCTGACAATATAGGTAGCATAGTCTGTCAATGCAGTTTCATTGGGATTGATCTCTACTACAGTCTTTCTACGTCTGGCAGTGGTTTGAACAAGGCCATAACCTCTGCTGACTTCACCACTTGTACCCACAACAATGACCATATCGCACGTGTTTGCATAATCGTATGCCTTGTTGATGTCGTCCTCATTCACATATTCACCAAACCAAACTATATCCGGTCGGCAAATACCGTTGCAGGCACTGCAGCGTGGGAGAGTCTCCGCTGTAAAGGTATCAGGTAAGTTGAGGCTATTTGAGCGGTATTTAGTTGAACAGTCCACACACCGGACTCCGAATGCATCACCATGAATCTTTACCATTTTTGTGCTTCCGGAACGCTCGTGGAGATCATCTACATTTTGAGTAACCAGCAGGAACTCAGGATAGTAGTCTTCCATTGCTGCAATAGTATAGTGGCCTGGATTTGGTAAAGTTTCAGAAATCTGTATCTGTCGCATCCGGTAGTTGTTCCAGACAAGCACAGGTTCAGAAATAAATCCTTCGAGAGTTGCAAAAGTCATCGGGTCATATTTTGTCCAGATGCCGTCAAGATCCCTGAAAGTAGGCAGGCCTGACTCTTTGCTGATACCTGCACCGGTAAAAACCAAAACTTTTTCGGCACTGCGCATTGCTTTGACAAGGCCAATATCGAAACCCATGGCTTAGCCTTTCTTTTTAGGTGGCATTATTTCCTGCAGCATTCCCATTCGAGCCAAACCGTCTATTGCAAATTTGTCGGCTTTTGTCTGCTTATACTTTCCGTTAAGTCCCTGCATATGATCGAGGTAGTGGCTGAATTCATGCAAAAACAAAGCCACAGCTAATGAAGTCGGATCAACCAGGCTTACTTTCTGCAGTTTCTGATAAACCGTCACATTACCTTTACGGTCAGTCTTTCTTTCGTAATTAGATGTCTTGAAGCTGGTTAGAATCGGATACTTATTAAGCTTGTTGAGCCTTAGCTTAATATAACGGCCATCCGTATGCCCCTTGCACTGCCTGTAATAGGTGCCGGAAGCGTACCTTTTTGATGTGCTGGGGCAGTACCTGATTTCTATCACAAGATCATCGACAGGATAGTCGGATACCGACTCTTTCAGAGCATTTTCAACATTGTAATGAGTATGGTTAAGTATCTTCATATATTGTTAAGAGTCGAAATTCAATTTGAAGCTTTTGCGCGACAGTTGCGCGCCCATTAAAGAGCCTACTGCGAATATAAGCATGGGTATCAGCATTTGTATTGACCAGATTGTAGAAGCTACAACTGAAGTAGTAGAGCTAAATTCTCCACTCTTCATTGACGACACCAATTCGAGCCTGGTTGTTAATACCAGAAATAGTAGAATAACCATTTGGAACAGAAGGACTCTTGCTGTAGTCGTAACAAAACCGTCCCTTGAGCCCTTCTTAACAGCAAACAGACCAACCATGAATCCAAGGAAAATCACAAGTGCACCTGCTCCGTATTTGACAGGCCCTGGAACAGGTTTTGATTCGGTTTTCTTGCCATCATTTTGTTTTGTATTTCCGTACAGGTTGGCATTGAGGCTAAACAGTGTTGTCTTGCCACCGCCTAGTGACATCTCACTTTCAGCATTAGCTACTATCGATGCACCGAATAATCCTGAGTATACAGCATTCGCCGTAGCAGGTACAAGTTCAATAAACCCCAGGCCGGAATTTGTTGCTTTATTGCGCGTCATATACCAAGCACCAAAGGACAATATTAGAATAACAATAAGTGTGGTAGAAAACGCTGACACAGCACAAGGGTGCATGAAACCGATTCTTTCGTTAAGCGATTTTTTTACAGGTAGTAGCCACCTCACCAGTGCACAAGAAGACCCTAAAAGAAGACAATAGAAAAATGCTGAAGCAGCAGATGGAGTAAAATCTATAGCAGGTGGACTGATACTTGTCCCACTTATTTCCGGGATTGGAACAGAGTCTATGGGTGCATGGATGATCTCGGCAAACACAGTTAGCAATAGAGCGTAAATAAGGCTCATGATAAGGGTTGCAATGAGTGCTTGTTTACGATTTTCAGCCCCACTTATTTTCAGGGTAATTGCAAATGCAATGAAAAGTGCAACGATAGGAATGATCGTCCAGATGGAGTAGGGAAGAACTATTCTAGCAAATACATTCTGCTTGCTTCCTGTAGCATCTGAGATAATACCTGAACCGGTAAGTTTAACATGCTGAATGGTATAGACATTCAGAGATGCTTTGCTTATGTCGTTATGTCTACTTGAAACTTCCTCTTTACCGGCAAAGAAACCAACATCGGCTTTTGTCAGTAAATAACAGGCAGTCCAACACAAAATGCAAGCAACAAGTGCGCCAAGGATACTGCCTGTTACCAATCTTACTGTTCCATTACCAAGCATACTATTGTAACTCCACACAATAAGCAGACCCGCTATATGCGCGCCTGCAAAATAACAACATGCCTTGTAGATTATAGAACTTAAATCAACCGGCAATAAAAAGAAGCGGTACATAACCGACTGTCGGTCGGCCTTCCGCAAGAATTTCCAGAGAGCCACGTATCCTTGCTGAGGATAAATCATCTGCTGATATCTGGATTTTCATAATGCTGGGTTTGCCGGGGCCATATAAGTCCGAATGCGCGATATAAGCATGATGTCGGTTTCCCGGAAGTGCCTTAATCCCATCAGGCAAATGCCAGATAAGCTCCAGATGACGCGAGTCCGGCATCAGATTTGTGAGTGTCAATGTCAACTCAAATGGCTCTCCGATCTTTAATACCGGGTCTTTGCCGTAGTCGAGAACGACTCTGGTATGTGTGAAATCGTATACGACATCATAACCTGACCTTGCCCACAGTATTTTGGCAGCGGAATTGTCTGTATAGTTGAACTCCGAAGCTTTTGATGTATCTGTTGGAGCACAGGAAACTCTGACATTGGTTGGAGCAGAAGCCAGCCATGTCGGCAGCAAGTCCATAACCTGATCGGTCAGATTGTCACACGTGGGAGGTGGTTGCATTGAACCTTTATCCAGTGCCATTGTGATGATTCTATCTCCAATCGGCTCAATCCATTCTACAGGAATGGATTTGCGTCCTCGTATGATACCGAGAATAGATCCCAGAGTTGCAGCACTGCAGTCGGTGTCATCACCGCAATTTACTGCAGTAAGCATCGATTTTCCAAAGTCGCCTTCGCCATATACCCAACCAAGCATCGCATATGCAACATTGGCCGGTGCCTGGAAATAACCAATATCTTCGCTGTCTTTAGCTATCATTGTCCTGGCTTCTTTCCAGTCGATACCCTTTTCATAACAGTCGAGTGCCATCTTTATGCTCTTTGCAACCCGACAATCCAGCGGTATTTTGGAGAGGCCAATTTTAATCAACTCATCCCTGTCGCTAATCACAAAAGCTGCACTTTCAACTGCAGCTACAAACATAGCCGCAAAGGTACCTTCACCATTGCCATGGTCAACGCATGCATCTTCGTACGCATATTTTACAGCCAGGTCCGGGCAACCAGGAGCCAGACACGCCCATATTTCAGTGCGAATCCATGCGCCATTGGAGTTACGCCAGACTTCATTAGCATACATTCCCGATATGGGAGGCTGCATACCGGCTCTCATATTGACTTTGCCTATTCCGTATTCATTCCAATAAGGAGGCACATAATTCAGCCAATATTCTCCGAGGACTCGAGCATTAAGCGCCTTTGGCCCCTGTTCCTGAGCAGCTTTCAGCCAAACAAGCTGTAAATCCAGGTCATCATTGGGAAGTGGTTCACCAGTTGCATTGGTGTATCCTGTTACATCAAGTATTTTATTCTGGCCTTCAAATGGGGCGCCGAGAGTACCACCAATATTTTTACCGGTCCAGCAACCGTATATCTTATCTCTTAGATCGTCGTAATTAAAATTAATATGTTCCATGCCACAAGTGCCCCTTCGTAAAAATAATATCGCAATAGTTATGTGTATTCCTATCTTCAATTGTACAATGCGGTGAATATGTATGCAAGCTGTAACACAATGGATTAGTGAGTCTGAACGCAATATATCGCTAAATGAACTTATATATAGATAAAAATGATTAAGCCGTACTCATAATATTATGCAATATGACTTACTTGACAGGGTGCGGATGAGTTCATATAATGCAGCATACTTGCGTCTGAATACCTCGTTTTAAATGATAGTGAAATTGTAAATATATGCGGGTCCATAACATGCTAAGAATACAGCCATCATTATTTATTGGGTATTAATGAGATATTATGGGTTTGGCACTCGGTTATATGTTATCCGGCACATGTGTCAGCTTATACTATTCATACCAGGCTGTTTTTGGACCCTGCCGTCTGGAAATGCTAAGTTTGGTAAAAATATGGGTTAGGTATATTTGTGTCGGCACAGTATACTGTAATAACACAATACGCCATTTGGTGTCATTCGACACCAGAATGACGCAATGTCGGAGATTATCTGGATGTTTGCATTAAATTTCTACCCTGAACTTTATATGGATGCTTTGCTCAAAGGACGCAAGAGTGCGACTATCCGCCTGGGAGACAAGTCAGATAAATATAGAAGCGGACAAATAGTCTGGATTACCACAGGACGTAAATACCAGGTGAGACAGAAACTATTTACCGCTGTTATTGATGATGTGATCGTAAAGAGAGTAGATGCCCTCGACATGCGTGAAGTAGAGAAAGAGAACCTGGAGTTTCGCAGCGCTGAGGACGTTATGAGTCTGCTTTCGCGGATATATGACCATGTAGTTACTCCCCTGGAGATTGTTACCATTATTACATTTTCTCCAGTAAGGGACGATTACCGTGATGGTAACTCTGAGATTTTTGAACGTTGGGTATAGCGAATAGCTGATATTTTACTTGACTCCAGCTAACCTGCATTATTTCCAATCTCCGCTTTTGACTGGCGGTAGGGACAAAAGCGGAGTCAGACATGATTAATACGGGCTAGTCTTTGAACTCGCAATACAGGAGGCCTCCTATGACTTCATTAAATACACTGCAAACTTCCGTGCTTGCCGGTTCAGTGATAGTAATACAAACAAATCCAACTACAACCGAACTATATGCTGCAGAGCATCTGGCTGAACTCCTATATTCGTGTTTTGGTAAAAAACCTGGGATCAAACACACAGTCAAAAGAGGTGCACTCTCCATTTTAGTTGGGCCTTCGATTGAAGGAGTTGATTTCCCTGAGCATGAAGAAGATCTGCTTATTGACATACGGCCTGATCATATTCTCCTGACAGGTGGCGGTCCCAGAGGTATTCTGTATTCTGTCTATGAATTCGCACAACGCTACCTGGGAGTCCGATACCTGACAAGAGAACACACATATATACCAGCAGCGCTTCCAGAGACAATTCCCTGTGAGCGTTATGCTCATTCACCGGAATTCCGATTCCGATGGAGCTATTACTTTGCCAATACCGAAAATCCTGAGTTTGCTTCCAGGATGTTCAACAATACCGTCACACCCGATGAAAAACTGGGTGGGAATATTGCACAAAGGCTTATCGGGCACAGTTTCGGTCAGCAACTCCCTGTGGAAAAATACGGCAAAGAACACCCGGAATATTTTGCAATGGTCGGTGGAAAAAGGCAGGCCGATGGAACGAGACCAGATGCTCAACCGTGTTTGAGCAACCCTGATGTAATTCGTATAGTGGCAGATTCCGTCATAAAGTATTTCGACGACAATCCGGACGAAATGACTACAGCTGTCAGTGCCAACGATAATGACTACTGGTGCCATTGTGATCAATGCCAGGCAATCAATGAGCGTGAAGGCGGGCCAACCGGGTCACACATCGCCTTTGTAAATGCTGTGGCCGAACTCGTTGAACAAAAACACCCGAAAAAGTTCATAGGCACACTTGCTTATTGGCATACTCAGTGTCCTCCAAAGACCTTGAGAGTCCGTCATAACGTACAGATACAACTGGCAATTATCCAGGGATGCTGTGTCCATGGATATCACAATCCTCCATGCCATGAGAATCAGTTTATGGGATCACTGGTGGAAGAGTGGGGGAAGGTCACCGACAACCTGTACGTTTGGGACTACTATACAAACTTTGGAGCGTTGGACCTGCCTTATCCCAACATTCGATCAATTGGAGACAGGGTGAGCTGGTATCAAAAATGGGGTGCTAAAGGTGTATTTATGCAGGCAAACAGTGTGTCCGATGGCGGAGACTACTGCGACCTGCGTAACTATGTGATCAGCCGCTGTTTGTGGGACCCGGGTCTGGATAGCTGGAGTCTTGCTGAAGAATTTTGCAAACTGCATTACGGAAATGCAGCATCTGATGTGATGGAACACTTGACGATGATACACGATGACGCTGAAAAGGCCGATTGTCATCCCGGTTATTACTCAACACTTAAAGGTCTGGGTATCACTCAGGAAAGTGCACGAAAAGGTCTTGAGATATTCTCCAGAGCCAAAGCCAATGCAGAGACTCCTGAAGAACTGGAACGAGTATTGAAAGTTTCAAATTGTGCAAACCGTGCAGCCATTGAATCATGCAGCATGATATTTGAAGATAACCAGTATAAACTTGACTTACCAGTGGATTTCAATTCAGTTGTCGATGATTATCTGGAACTTGGCAAACGCTTTGGAGTCGTGCGCGCAGCGGAATCATTGAAGTCTGAGGAATATAATGAACAATTGTTGGCTGCTGTTAATGGCTTCAGGGCTACTAAGATGGAAAATGACACTTGGGAGCTGATTGCACTTCCTGAAAAGAATGCTGAAGTCGTACGCATTCTGCACAAGCCATCCGGTCGTGATCTACTTCGCAAACGGTGGATTTACTGGGGTATGGAACACGACTATATGAAATACTCCTGGTCAGTCTGCGAAGAAAAACTGGTCGAAGGATTTGGAGCATGGGAAAAACAGGGTGGTGGTGCTAATATGCACGACTGGGACGCCCATTTTCTGGGGATTACCGAGAACAAGCTTTGGATCCGCAGAACCATACGGCTTGACGAAGAGATTAAATTCTTTACGGAAATTCATAATCAATCGAATGAAGCCAAGGTAATCAAGTTAAATGTTGTTCCCGAATTCGGCACCGGCATCGATACCAATGACTGGAGTGGAGGGGATAGCGATGTTTTGGGCGGATATGTCTTCGATTCTGGTGAATGGAAACAGTTCAATCGAGGATGGAACAAAGACCATGGTCCGGAGCTTTCTGTGCTGGAGCAAGCAAAAGGGGACAAACTGGCATTCTTCAATAAAGAATCTAATTTCGGAGTCTGCGTGTATTTCGACCCGGATTGGGTAGAAAAACCAAGGTTTTTCTGGTACCCGTATGTTGGCTGTGTAAATCTCGAATTGCATTCCAAGTCAATAGAGATTCCTGCACACGAAAGCGTTCAGCTGAGTTATAGTTTTGGTTTCCTGACCGAGGCACCAAAGCTTAGTTAGGTATAGTTACTAGACAGGACTAATATGACAAACAGGACCAACGGGACAAGCAGGTTGCATGTCCTATAGGTCCTGTTTGTCATATTAGTCCTATTTGCTTTCTCCTCTCACAATCAGTCCGAATTTAACAATTCCTCTTACCAGTGCTATAATGTTACTATTCCGGTAGGCGATGTCGCTTCCGGTATTTTAAGAGTCAGATTAGCAATGATGCCGCTCTACTGGCGGCTTTAACTGTTTCAAGGGGTGAATTCATTATGGGTGAACAGCAGGTTTCAACTTGGCGAACTAAAGTCGGCTTGGCAGAAATGCTTAAAGGCGGCGTTATTATGGACGTTACTAATGCCGATCAGGCAAAGATAGCTGAAGATTCCGGCGCGGTTGCAGTTATGGCTCTGGAGAGAGTTCCTTCAGATATCCGCAGAGATGGCGGAGTTGCCAGAATGTCAGATCCGGAAATCATTACCGCAATTATGGATGCAGTAACTATTCCTGTTATGGCAAAGTGCCGAATTGGTCATCTCGCTGAGGCCCAGGTTCTGGAAGCTCTTGGAGTTGACTATATTGACGAGAGCGAAGTCCTGACTCCGGCTGATGACAGCTTCCATGTAGATAAACACCAGTTCAAAGTGCCGTTTGTCTGCGGATGCCGTGATCTTGGAGAAGCGCTGCGCCGCATAGGCGAGGGTGCTGCAATGATCCGTACTAAAGGCGAAGCTGGTTCCGGCAACATCGTCGAAGCAGTCCGACACATGCGGACCGTTATGGGCAACATCAAAAAGATTGAAAATATGCGCGATGATGAATTGATGGCTGAGGCCAAAAACCTTGGCGCTCCATATGACCTGATTGTAGAAATCCACAAGTGGGGTAAGCTGCCGGTTCCTAATTTCTCAGCTGGTGGAATCGCTACGCCCGCAGATGCTTCATTGATGATGCAGCTTGGCGCTGAGGCTGTATTTGTTGGGTCAGGTATTTTTAAATCCAGTAATCCTGCTGCCAGAGCAAAAGCTATTGTAGATGCAACTACGCACTATATGGACTTCAAACTGATCGTTGAACTCTCCAAGGGACTTGGTAGTGCAATGGACGGTATTGATGTTCGTAAACTGGACGAGAGCGAGATGCTGTCCACAAGGGGCTGGTAATTCGAAATGTCCGTTTGTGAATCAGAAATAGATGAGCGCAATCAGGTGTCAATAGAATGCCCATCACAGGTCACAATAGGTGTTCTTGGATTGCAGGGGGACTTTGACGCGCATATCAAGATGGTCTCACAGATTGATGGCGTCAATCCACGGATAATCAAACAACCGCGTGACTTTGAAGGCTGCAGCGGACTGATACTCCCTGGCGGTGAAAGTACAACTGTCGGCAAACTGATGGAGCGCTACGGCATTGACACAGCCATTCGTCAACGTGTATCTGAGGGAATGGCTGTATTTGGGACTTGCACTGGCATGATCCTGATGGCTAAAGAGATTGAAAATAGTGAACAACAGCGCCTGGGGCTGATGGATATCACTGTGCGTCGAAATGCATTCGGAAGGCAGGTAGACAGCTTTGAAACGGATATTATCATCCCTGAGATAGGTAATGATCCGATCAATGCAGTGTTCATCCGTGCTCCTTATGTTACTCAAGTGCGTAGCGATGCGCATATACTGTATCAGCTGGATGACGAAAGAATTATATTCGTCCGACAGCAAAAACTTCTGGCTGCAGCTTTCCATCCAGAGCTGACTGGTGACACTCGCGTCCACCAGTATTTTGTAAACATTGCCAGAGGGATAGCATAATATAATTGGTCTGAATAGCACTTTTGTTGTTCAGACCAATCTGCTTTTCTATCTCCAAAAACTCTTCCACTTTACTGACCATCGATGTCTAGCAGTTCAGTGATATAAGAATTACGTCATCCTGAACTTGATTCAGGATCGTTTTAAGGTTTTCCTAATTGCTGTAACGCATTCAGCACGACTTAGTACTCAATAAAAGTTAACTGTTACATCAATGTGCATCAATCTTCTTTACTATGCTATCATATTCAGCATTGGAGTAAACCTGAATGCATGTCGATGAGAACTTAAACAATTTACACTACCGTCCCTTTGATGGCTGGTTTGGAGATCCCAACCCTTTCTACTGGAAAGGTGTTTATCATATTTTCTATGATAAACTGCAAAGCAATGGGATATTATGTTGGGCTCATATATCATCGACTGATCTAGTCAACTGGGAAGAACACCCTGATGCGATCCCCAATGGTAAAAATGGTGAGCCAGATTGTAATGGTTGTCTTACAGGCTCCATTATTGAGCGCGGTGGCTGTTTTTATGCTTTCTACACTGGTAATGGACCAGAATGCTCAAGCATTTGCCTGTCAAGAAGTCATGACCTTGTAAACTGGAATAAGGAGAATGCCAATCCGGTAATCCTGCCGGATAAAGAGATATATGCCGGAAATGAGGCGTGGCGAGATCCATGTGTCTTCTGGAATCCGGATGCCAATTGTTATTGGATGGTATTTTGCTCCCGTACACACGGTAATGCTGAGAATCCCTATACGGGTTGTCTCGGGCTTGCTACTTCTTCTGATCTAGTGACTTGGACCATTCAACCACCAATTTGGACTCCCGGTGATAGCACCGTTGTAGAATGCCCGGACCTGTTTCAATATGACAAGAAATGGATCCTGGGATATTTTTGGCATGAGACCCGATTCAGAACATCTGATAGTCCTGCCGGTCCCTGGCATCGTCCTGCAATTCAAGCTCCTGACAGCTTCGATTTCTTTTCGGGAAAAAGCATGTGGGATGGTAGACGTCGGATAATGATTGGTTGGATACCCAGAAGAGATTGCGATTGCGGACCCAGGATTTGGGGAGGCAATATGCTGCTTCCAAGAGAGTTTTATCTGCTACCGGATGGGACTCCTGCCACTCGGCTCCCTGATGAGATCAGGACCCATTACCGAATGAAATCAAATAAATCATATCCAGCTGACGTATTCAAGCCACTTACTGGTAAATGGAAAGTAACAGCAGATGCTTTGGTAAGCGCTCCAACAACAGGTATAGCTCATTTGGCGTATTGGAAAAATGCACCTGCAGACTTATATGTGAGCGCGGATTTAGAGTTTTGTGCATCGTCCAGCGTAAGTATTCTGCTGAGGTGTACAACGGACGATACTGCATTCTGGCCAGATCAAACACCGCTGGATCACGGATATGCACTGCATATTGATCCTCTGGAAAACCGAATCACTCTGCGAAAAGCATATCAGTGGGACCAGTGTAGTGATATTTTATCCACATATCACAAAATGACAGATCACAACCTGTCGATTGAGATGTTTCTTCATGGAGATATTCTCGAAGTATTTTTGGACGGTAGACGAACCATCGTCAGCCGATTACTGGATAATCCCCGCGGTTCTCTTGCCTTTATATCAAGGGATGGGCGCGTCCGGATATGCAACATTCGTCTTAAAGAAATATAAATATGCTGGCATTATTCATGATTGGCTCAACCTATATCCTTATTACCGGTAAGAGCGATGCTTCGTGAATATAATAGACTAGATTGTGAGGTTGCAATTGAGACACTACTATCCTGATGGACTTTATGTATGGGACACTTGGTTTTTGAATGACAATGGCAATATGCATGTTTTTCATTTACAAATGAAGAGACCTGAGAGTGTGCGTTCGGATGAACTCACAGGGACAATAGGGCATGCAGTAAGCGATGACTTGATACATTGGAAAGAGTTGCCAACAGCACTCTTCAAGGGATCTCCGGGGAGCTATGATGAAGGTCTGTTGTTCACCGGATGTGTCGTTAAGAACGATGGCACCTGGTATCTCTATTACAGTAACAATCACCACGAAAATGGTCGAACTGTAAGTGGAATGTGCCTGGCTACTTCGACCGATGGGGTTGAGTGGGTGAAGCATGTTGATAATCCGATAATCACCCCTGATCCTCGATGGTACCATACAGCAGAAAATGGGAATCTTGAACACTATTATCACTGTTACCCGGATGTCGATTGTCGCGATCTTATGGTTATTAAAGATCCTGAAGGGCCAGGTTGGCTTGGGTATGTTGTAGTCCGTTTGAAATCCGGAGGAATGTACGACACCTGTTGCATTGCTCTATTGGAATCGGAAGACCTTGTGCATTGGGAGAGCAGCCCACCGTGCTGTGTTCCGGGGAGATTCGTTTGTTTCGAGGTTCCGGATGTATTTGAATTGGATGGCAAGTGGTATATGATTGCTTTGACGGGTGATGGATACGGCCAACGAATGCGCTGGAATGACCCGTATGTGCGACATGCAACTGTTGTGTTTCAATCTGATAATCCGCGCGGCCCATTTGTTGAGGTGTGTGATAATCTCCTGCTGGCTGCAAACGATGGACAGGGCTTTAGTGTAAGAACAGTTGAATACAATGGGGAACGATTGATGTTTTACACCAGGGCTGAATATGTTGATGGGAATCCGACTTTTGGACGTTTGAGTCTGCCGATAAAACTGGAATCAAAACCCTCAGGAGGGTTGCTGCCCAAGTATTGGTCTGGTGCGGATGCTGAACTTGCCACTAGTCTGAGTTCAAACACAGTGAACTTGATTTGTGAGCGTGGGTGGGCGTTTAAAACAATGAGTGTTCTGCCCGAAAGTCGGACAGTGATGCTGAACATACAAATCGACTTGCAGCATTGCAAAGCAGCAGGAATTGCGCTGTGTGGAGATGATAAAGGTGTTCAAACTGTCGGGCTGCTTGCGCTGCTGGACATGGAGCAGAATGAAATTCAGTTGGTCAGTATGCCGGGGTTTACACCGGTTCAGCGACGGAAGTGGTATGTCGAGAACAATGCACAATGCTCGCTGCGTTTAGTTTTCATAGAAGATATGGTCGAACTCTACTGTGACGATATTCTGGCGCTGAATGTATATATTGAAAATATTCCGACATCACAGGCAGTACTATTTGTTCAGGAAGGAAGTGCTTCTTTTACCGCATAAACTGCATACAACTTTTATTTGCGCCAGAAAGGCTGGCTCCATGCAAACTTGCCTGAGCTGGAAACGACCTTGACTCGAATATATGTCTCGGATTTTCCACCTTTCAGTCTATAGGTTGCAGATGATCCGTTATGCTCATCAAGAAGCTTGCCTTCATAGCCTATGAACTTGATGGTATACTTCTGACCTGCAGTCGTTTTCACTTTTACGGCAATGCTCTTACCGGTAGAAGAGCATTGTGTAAACTCTACTCCTGTTGAAGCATAGAAATTGCCGGCGCGGATCGAGTCCAGGATGTCTTGTCTGGACAATTTCTTTACGTGCACAAAAATGAATCCACCTCCGGGTGGGTGATCGGGAGAACTGTTGTAGTGATGAGTGTCATCCGATGCTACACAAAACAATTTCCTGCCAGCAGAGAGTGCTTCATCATAACATTGCTCGAAAGCAGCAGTAGCAAGGAGTCCAAACTGGCTGTTGATTGTACCGTGATTGTATACTTCCACGAGTGCTGGTGCGTTAACATGAGTTATAGCAGTTGGATCAAGGACATGGAATGATGGATGGTTGACCTGGAAAATTGCTCCGGCTTTTTGTGCAGTTTTTTGTAGTGACACGAGAGATTTTCCAATATCCTTGTATTCTTGTGGGGGAGTTGTTATTCCGATACCAATGGAGTTACAGTGAACAGCGAATTTACCGAGGTTTACTAATAAATGCATTTCTGTGCCTGGAATGACAACAAAACTGGAGTCGGAATTGGATGTAAAAAACTCATCCGGAGCAACAGCGTAATGGTCGCTGAGGACCAGAAACTGGTATCCGTGGCTTTTATACCATTTAACCGCATTTTCAGGACTATAATCACCGTCACTCAGGGTAGTATGAGTGTGAGTGTTGCCTTTTACCCAAATATCACAATGGGCTACTGAATATGTGAAGCAAATAAATATAATACAAAAGATTGTTGCTTTGAACTGCATTTTGAACATTATCCACCTAATACATGGCTCCACGAATATGTCATAGTAATATCATCAAGAGTAATTGTCAAATAGACCAATCTCACAGCTATTGCAAACCAAATTGAGTAGATTACAGACAATGTAACGTCTTGCACACAAAGCTTTGCTGTGATATACTAACGCCGTAGGATTATGACTGCGCCTCATTTAATGGCGTGATTGATGGAGGAACTCAGTTGAAGGTTATCTGTTCGCGAAAAGACCTCTATGAAGGTGTGCAGGCGGCTGCGCGTGCTGTTAGTTCGAGGACTTCATTGCCCATACTGGAGCACCTCCTCATTAAAACAGACGACGACAAAGTCAAAATTGCAGCAACCGATTTTGAGATTGGTATCGAATGCGTCGTAGAAGCCGAAGTCGAGGATGCTGGAGCACTTACAGCCAAGGCTAAGGTTCTGAGTGAAATTCTGGCTTCTCTTCCGGATGCCGATATCGTGTTGTCATCGGATGAGACCAACGCAGTTACCCTGCAGTGCGGCAGTTCTGAGTATAATATGCCCGGGCTCGCTCCCGATGAGTTCCCTGTTCTTCCTGAACTGGAAGAAGAAGTACGGACCATGCTTGACAGCGATATCCTGGCAGAGGGTATCAAGAGAACAGCTTTTGCAATTAGTTCTGATGAAGCTCGTGCTGTACTGACTGGTGTTCTGATAGATGGGTCCGAGAATGGCCTCAGGTTCGTCTCTACCGACACCCACAGGCTTTCAGTATATGATTGCTCGACTGCTGCAGTCGAAACCCCATACACAGCAATTGTGCCTGGCAGGGCGATGAATGAACTGGCAAGGCTGCTATCAGCAACAAACCATGTTGAGCTTATGATTTGTGCAAATCAGGCTAAGTTTGGATGCGGCAAAGTAACTTTACTTTGCAGACTCATCGAAGGCCAATATCCAAATTATCAGCGAGTGCTTCCGGAGTCTGCTCCAAACAAACTGATTGTCCCAACTGCCCACCTACTGCAGAGTGTGAAACGTATCGAGATCGTTGCTCGTGAAAACTCTCACAGGACCATCCTGAAGAGTGAGAATGGCAAACTGTTGATCACGGCTGAAAGTGGATCAGTAGGAAGAGCACGGGAAGAAGTAGAAGTCATCAGAGAAGGCATCGACATCAAGATGGCGTTCAATGCCAGATATCTGGTCGAAGTGTTGAATGTAATCGATTCTGAAGCCGTTGTCATTGAGACTGCAGGCGAAGTAAGCCCTGCTTTGATAACTCCTCAGGGACAAGACAACTTCCGGCACGTCCTAATGCCGATGCAGATAGAGTAGATTGTTCTTGTTATTCTGAGTCCCCAACTTGGGGGCTCAGAATAACAGTTATATACCTCGCACTATCGCATCGCTCATTTTGGTAACTCGAGACATTTCCCGCACATCGTGGACTCTCACTATATCTGCCCCGTTCGCTATTGCTATTGCTACAGTTGCAGCTGTTCCCTCGAGTCTGTTATCCACAGATGCATTACCCAGTACCTTGCCAATTGTAGACTTTCTTGAGGTGCCAACCAATATCGGAGTTCCCAGATTCTTCAGTTCCGCCAACCGCCTTAATATTTCAAGGTTTTGCTCAGGTGTCTTGCTGAACCCGAATCCTGGATCAACTATTATCGAGTTCATGCTGCAGCCGGCTTCAATAAAACAATCAATTCTTTCCTTCAGAAATAGATATATATCTTCCATGATGTTTGCATAATCGGTCATTGCCTGCATTGTCTGGGGAGTTCCACGCATATGCATCAATATAATCGGGCATCCTGTGCGTGCCGCTGTAACAGGCATCCTGGGATCAAGCATTCCGCTGCTTATATCATTGATAATATTTGCACCGACATCATATGCAGCTTCTGCAACTATGGATTTGTGCGTGTCAATTGATATCAGGGCATCTGATGATTTTCTTATAGCTTTGATAATCGGAACGACGCGTTGGATTTCTTCTTTGTAATCGACAGGTTCCGCTCCTGGCCTGGTAGATTCACCGCCAATATCAATTATATCTGCTCCATCCTCCAGCATTTGCAAACTGTATTCGACAGCACTCCGGAGATTGTTGTGTTCACCCCCGTCAGAAAATGAGTCTGGAGTAGCATTAAGAATACCCATTATAAGCGTTCGTTTTCCAAGTTCCAGTGGCATTTTGGGATTGTTGACAGTTAACGCGTGCAGATTCTTTACCGCATTTGCAATTGACTGAGCCATTTCAGACTGAGAGGAGGTTTGGATAAAACGATATAATTCATCAAGAGATGCACTGATTAGCATCCTTGAATCCTCACCAACAAGGCAGATTATATTGGGATGATTGGTAAAAATGCTATTGCCTGCAATGTCGATAACGCTGACTGCTAATATAATTGCTGAAGATGCGTTGATAAACTGTTCGGTTGATTCATTGGACACTGAATTGTGGAGTTCTCGTCTGAGCTCCTCGGGTTTACGGGTTACTAGTATTCTTGCAACTGGTTTATCCAAGACATATTCCTCAGTTAATATCAACAGTATTTGCCTGACATGAGCACTCGGGCAAATACTCCATTTCTGGTATTACGGTTTGTATAATCTGTTCAATTGTCGGTAAAGCTGACTGAGCGGCTCTTGTAACATCACCGTGAGAGAGTCCGCAAGTATCAAGGCCTGTTCCGAGATTAGTAACTACCGCAATTGCTGAATAACACAGGCCAGCCTCTCGTGCTAGTATACATTCCGGGACATTAGTCATTCCTACTACATCACCGCCCCAAATTCGATATGCTCTGACTTCTGCAGGCGTTTCATATCGAGGCCCTGTTACTCCAACATACGTACCGGATGAGACCAGCGGAACACTCAGCGTTTTACAAGCCTTTTCAATGACACATCGCAGATTATTGCAGTAGGGCGTGCTCAGGTCAGTATGAACAACGAGTGAACCTGGAACAGAAAAGAATGAATCGATATTCCCTCCAGCAGCACTTATAAAATCGCTCAACAATACTATCGATCCTGGAGTCAAATCAGTTCTCAAGGAACCCACAGAGCAAGTAGCTATAATACGTTTTGTCCCTATTTTTTTCAATGCAGCGATATTAGCTTTGTGATTGATCAGATGTGGAGCGATACTATGATCTCCGCTGTGACGGGGTAAAAAAAACACGGTATTACCATTAACTTTTACCTCATGGAAACTGGCACCTCCATATTTTGTCTGTATAACATGTTCTTTACTCGTGTCCCAGGCTGCCAATTTTTCGATTCCAGTACCTGCAATAACCGCTAACATATTTCTCCTCCACGCAAAATAGCATACTTATGTCTCATGTATGGAATATCCTTTGTGATATTTTGTGCAGAAATATGGGTATGTGATAACGTAGGCTTGTGGATATCTGATTTAGATGCAAATTGAAGGTATTTCACTGATCAATGTATAATATCACAGTGTGTATCAACGAATACCCGGTTTCGGCCTGGTTTTTATTACACTTTTTAGCAAGGAGCATTTGTAGCAATATGGAGATGGATCTACAGATTGAAGTTAGAAGGAATGGCGATTATGCGATTCTGGACCTGGTAGGTGAAGTGGACGCTTATACTGCCGGCAGATTTCGAGAGATTATGCTGAGCGTTATTGAAGAAGGCCACAAGGATGTCATCGTCAGTATGCAGAAAGTTGAGTATATTGATAGTTCCGGTTTAGGAGCATTGGTTGGGGGTCTGAAGAGAGTAAGTGAGAAGAACGGCAGAATAGTGATCGTTTGTGATAACCAGCAAGTCAAGAAAGTGTTTGAGATTACTGGACTGGAAAAGGTCTTCCAGATATTTGCTAAAGAAACTGAAGCAATACTGGCTGTGTCCTGAATACAACATATTGATGCAGCCTGTATGGGATGATCCTACCGCCAAGAATGGAGATATTCGTACCAAATGCCCAAGGATAAAAACGATGTAACATTCAAGGTTGATCTATCGTTACCAGAAGAGTTCGCTCTGAAAGATGAAGTTAGATGGCTTAAGAGTGAAGATCAATCGCTTTTTCAAAATCTACAGGAGTCGATGAACAAAATCACTCCTGCCTATATTGCTACGTATCCTCCCACAGAATGTGGGATTGCCACTTTTACCAGAGATGTAGTAACCTCAGTTGCCAAGTATACACCTTTTTCTAAGCCTTATGTGGTTGCTGTAAAACGTGAGCAGGAAATTGAGACATATGACCGCACTGTTAGAATCCAGGTTTTTAAGGAGCAGAAACAGTCATATTTAGACGCGGCAAAAATATTGAATCAATCTCCAGTTGACGTATTGAGTGTTCAGCACGAGTTTGGAATATATGGCGGTCCGGATGGCGAATATATCCTGGACCTTTTGGAAGCCCTGGATATACCTTCAGTAGCTACTCTTCATACAGTCCTGGAACAACCCAGTCCAAACCAAAAGCGCATCATTCAGAGAATGGGTGAACTGTGCGATGCAATGGTTGTTATGGTCAAGACCGGCAGACGCATACTTATAGATGTGTATGGACTTGACCCCAAGAAAGTTACAGTGATCCCGCACGGAGTGCCAAATGTGCACAAAGTATCTGCTGGTCCCGTCAAAAAATCACTAGGATTTGCAGATTCCAATGTGTTATCGACATTTGGACTGATCAGCCGTGGAAAGGGCATAGAATATGCTATTCAGGCAATGCCCGCAATCCTCGAAAAACACCCGAACACTGTATATCTTGTGCTGGGAGAAACACATCCTGGTGTCAGAAACCACGAAGGTGAATCCTACCGCAATATGCTGATAGAGACTGTTCATAACCTGGGAATTGAGAACAATGTCCGGTTTAATAACAGGTTTCTTACTATCAATCAATTAGTTCGCTACCTGTGTGCTACCGATGTTTATATCACGCCATATCTGAGCAAGGATCAGATTACGAGTGGTACACTTGCTTATGCACTGGGTTGTGGTAAGTCGATAGTTAGCACCCCGTATCTGTATGCAGAAGAGGTTCTCGGAGGGGGCAGGGGACTGCTTGTAGACTTCAGGTCACCGTCTGAGATTGCTGAACAGGTTTGTAGAGTTCTGGAGGACAAAACCCTCAAAGATGGACTGGAGAAATCTGCATATCAGTATGGAAGAAGAGCCGCATGGTTCAATGTGGCTGTAGATTACCTTGATGTTTTCTACCGGGTAGTAAAACGAAGGCTTACTGAATCCCTTTCAAAGGGATAGGCATTTCTGGAGGATTACCATTCTATACCCACCAGTAGTATTCGAGCACCTGGAGACCCTAACGGACTCCACAGGGGTCATACAACACGCGATATTCTCCATACCGAACAGGAGAACCGGATATACGACTGATGACAATGCGAGAGCATTGATAGCTGCTGTCAACGAGTTTGAAAGAACTGGTTCCAGGCATGTATTGCGTCTGGTCAGCACTTATCTGAGCTTTCTTCATTATGCGCAGTCACCGTCAGGGCACTTCCATAACTTTATGTCTTATGATCAGGTCTGGTTGGATGATCAGGGCAGCGAAGACTGCCTGGGCAGAGTAATGTGGGGGTGCGGGTCAGCAATCGCTGTCAAAATACATCCTAATATTAAACAAGTTGCCAAACAAATATTTGACCGTGCTATAAGATGGATACCGATCACGGGAAGTTTGCGTGCCAGGGGATATATGACTCTTGGCTGCTGCAATTATCTCAAAGGTGAGCCAGATAATCAGACTGTTCGTGGGCTTGTCAGGCGCATTTCTGATACTATGTGTGATGACTTTGAGCGTAATGCCACCTCTGATTGGGCCTGGTTTGAAAATTTCCTGACATACTCCAATGGTATTATGCCTGCTGCGTTGTTTATAGCATACAAACTTATAGGTGATGAACGATATCGCAGGGTAGGGGAGGAATGTCTGGCCTTTTTGACTAAGACATGTATATTGGATGGAATATTACATCCAATCGGCTGTGATGGCTGGTATTTCAAAGGATTTGAGAGAGCCATGTATGACCAGCAGCCCGTGGATCCGATGGCTCACACTCTGTCCTATATATCTGCTCATGAAGCAACTGGAGATGATTCATATCTGAAACTGGCCAGAATTAGTTTTGACTGGTTTTTTGGTCACAACTCGGTGGGAGAAGCTCTGCACGACCCGGTAACCGGGGGGTGTTATGATGCGCTTGCACCAAATGGTGCCAATTTTAACCAGGGTTCAGAATCAACTGTTTGTTGCCTTTTGACACAACTATTTGCTTTGCCCTATGTTGATAAGTTTGAGAACATGTGATTTTCTGACGCAGTTTGCGCTGAACATTATACAAATTAGGACAACAGACGTTGACTAGGGCTTAGCTCAGTGTTATACTGTATCGAGTAAACTCAACTCGCGACAACCGGAGGTATTAAGGTGCCAAAAAAGATACTGGCGTGTGACGACGAGAAGCATATAGTCCGCCTTGTTCAAGTTAACTTGGAAAGGGCCGGCTACGAAGTAGTGACCGCCAACGATGGTAAGGAAGCTCTACAGAAGGTCGAGGAAGAGAATCCCGATCTTGTTGTGCTGGACGTCATGATGCCGTACATGGATGGTTTTGAAGTTCTGCAGAATATGCGGCGTAATCCGGCTTTCAGAGACATTCCAGTTATTATGTTAACTGCAAAAGCTCAGGATACCGATGTATTCAAAGGCTGGCAGTCAGGTGTTGATGCCTATTTGACCAAACCATTCAACCCAATGGAGCTTCTGTCATTTGTTAAGAGGATCTTCGATGCGTTGGATAACGACCACGGAGATGGCGGTGGCAAGAGATACGAGATTCCTACCTGATATAGTGTCTATTGACCTCTTGCAGTCAGCGAGTATCTCGGAGGATATTTAGTGTCAGACCAGAAATGTTGTATTACGGTTTTTGGTGTTATCATTGGTGTTGCTTTAGTGGGAGTCGCTGTCGGATTGCTCTCAAGGCGTGAGCATTCACAGACAGTTGAAGACGTCAATGACGTCATAGCTCATGCCAAGAGTACACTAAGCAGTCTTAATGAAGCAGTAGAATCCATAAAAGCATCCGCAATTCACACTCCTTAGGGATTGTAACATTGCTAAATAATTGTGCCCGGTATACAGACATGCCGGGCACAATTATTTACGGGTCTGTAACGCACCATAATAATAGTTATGTTAACCAGCAATTTAAGGTCAGCCGGTAGGCCTCCCTATTGCTAATTTCGTATATTGCTTCACTAATGGAAATTTAATTTACATTTTCAAAATTTCAGCAACACGTACTGCATGGCTTACATCATTTGAGTTCGTGCACATGATCTCTATCTCTGAGGGTCTCAGTTCTCCACCAAAGAAGACCTGTGGATGCAAAGATGTTGAAGTGTCGTGTTTTACTGACAGCAACGCCATATGTACCTGGTCAGTACCGGTCCTCTCTATAACATCGCGCAGATTAAACACATCGATTCCGCCACCTGGTAGAATCTGAATCCTGCCTGCTGCCTTCTCAATCAGCTGGCGAAGCATTTCAGCTCCATTGTAACAGGAACACTCCTGACCCGATGTCAGTATTCTAGTGACACCTATATCGATCAATTGTTCGAGCGCTGTAAATGGATCCGGAACTACATCAAATGCTCTATGGAAAACTGCCTGTTTGTCCCCACACAGTTTTACAAGCTTCTTAGTACGTTCGATGTCTATTTCACCGGTTGAGTGCAGAATGCCAAAGACAACTCCATCAGCATTGTGCTCAACTGAATATTGCACATCCAACTCCATTTGGTTGAATTCTTCCGTCGAATAGCAGAATCCTCCAGCTCTTGGGCGCACCATTGCCATTACAGGTATATTTACCAGCCTTTTTGCCTCAACTAATGCCCCTGAAGAGGGGGTCAGACCACCCAGCATCAATGCCGAATTCAACTCTACCCTGTCTGCCCCACCCACCTCAGCTGCAATTACATCCTCTACAGAGCCGGCACATATCTCGATTAGTAATTTCTTCAATAAACTTTCCTTTCAGTATCATTCAACAATCGGACAGGCCCAGACTGCAGCATCTCCATATTGGTCGTCTCCAGCGTCCGTTGCTCTTAGCCTTATCTGTGTAGCTCCTGTGATGTCAAGATCAACAAGCCTCGGAGTATCTCCGTTCTTGATAATTCCAGAATCAAAGATTGATTTCCATTGTTCATTTGATCTACTTCGTACATATACTTCAAAAGTCACACTACCAACTGGAGGTCCGGTTACAATTGCATCAGGTTCAAGACCGATTAGAGTCTTGAATCGTTTGTATTTTGCCGAACCTAGATCATAGATCACTTCAGCATCATGCGTGTTAGGTTCTACATCCAGAGAACCCATCGCGTGTGTGACCAGGCCTTTTCGATATCGTTTATCCCCTAGTCTTATACCATCAAACCAGCCATAAGCGCTATCTACACGTACAGCGCCGTGAGCGTGGCTTGATATCTGAGATTTATCCGTAAGATATGCCCCACCCTTTCCTGGTTTAGTGTCTGCATATGCAACAACCTTGGGTTTAGGCAAACGATTACTTACGCCAATAGGCATCCCTGTCTTTGTGTTATACAGACTGTCGATATTACCGTTAACCAGTAATGGTATCTTTGTAAGCTTTATAGCAGTATCTGTACGTTCTTTGACATTTGCAGGTTCAGTACCGACAGCATACATATCATTGTTTCGCCAGATATTATCTCCCTTGTTGATGCTGAGCATACCGACCCGGTAGACAAGATTATCTTCGAGTAGTACTCCATCTACCTCGTCATCCATATATAAACCTATCCAGAGTCCTCCGGATTGTCGGGCGGTTTCGCAGACTACATTCTTTCTGATAGTATTACCCAATCCAGGACACCACAGGTATATTCCTCCACCATCATCCAGTAAATTCATATATCGCTGGACAACGTTTTCAGAGAATAGATTATATCTGCAATGCAGGAATTTCTTGACACTCGCACGGGTGAGGGGATCGCCACCAATCTCATCCCATCTGAATCCTTTGCCTTTTTCAGCCTTGTACATATTGAAATACACAATGGACATTCCCCCACCCGTTATACATACATATGGCATATCATGCACGTAGTTACGGCTGACAATATTCAATCCGGACTGTCCCAACGATATACCGGGAGAGTTCCATTGACTTCTACCACAGTTAAATATCTCATTATTGACTATCACATTATGATAGCTGACGTCTTTTGTTCCGGGTGGATAGCCATTTATGGAAATACCGCTGCTCCCGCACATCGAGATCACATTTCCAGAAAACACATTCCTTTGAGCAAAATTCTTAACATCGATTGCCTGCCCACCTAGTCCTATAATGCGGCAATTTTCCACCCTGCACGCTTGAACATTAGACATTAACACGCCATTCTTTGCCTGGGACAGCGTTAATCCCGCAAATATCAGTCCGCTAACCAGCCCTGAAGATTCATTGGAACCAGTCACTGTAATCAAATCTTCCAAAGCAGGAGCAATTACTTCAGCCTTACTCATATCCACACCCGTTGGTGGAAGAATTGTGACTGTCTTTGCCAGGGTGTTTACACACCATTCGCCAGGTTCATCAATTGCATCAATAACATTTTCAACTCTAAATGGATCATTTTTGTTGATATGATATGCTGCTGGACTCTGAAGAATTGCGTGCCTGCCTGATTCATCCACTGATCTCAAAGGACGGACAGCATTCACCCATCGCCACGATGCCAGAATGTTGATCTCAACATCCATAACATTGGGCCAGTTCTTAATAATCGAATCTTCAGGATACCAGACATCTATTTCTTTGGCGGGATCATGCCGATCATCGTGCACATAGCCTTTTATCGTTACCGGCCATGTGCGCCAGTCGTCAGAATTAGGATATCTTGAACGTATCTGTGGCTCTCCATTCACAAAAAGTTCCCGAAATGGCAACATTGAAACCGGACCACTGCTGGCAGCTCCAATTTGACCGGTCATATCGACAGGTTTAATCTTTATGTTGAAATCTGGTAAAGGTGCTTCCCACATTCCATTGGAAACAGGTTTCCAGCCGGTAATTCTGCGGCCACCTCCGATTGTAACCTGCTCACCTGGATATGCAGTATATATGACCGGATTTGCTTCGGAAGCTGAGTCACGCCAGTCAAACTCCAGTGTGCGGTCTAGCAGGTATGTTCCTTTACGAAAATATACAATGGCGCCAGATTTGAGGAGACCACCATTTTTCAATTTGCGCAGTTTGTCTCGTGCAGCTTCAGGAGTCTGCAATGGCCCGTTGATACCGGATTTATAGGTTGGACTTTTGCCGTTCCAGGAGTCATTGCCTTCGGTTGAAACATATAGTTTCAAAGGTGCACACATAATAGAAATGCTGCCCGCAAGTAGAAGAAGAGCCAAACATAGTGTCATCGCTGCTTTCATTACAAAATGCCCTCCCAATCGTATATAGTTGCATCTAGTGTAGTAATTCATTCAACAACAGGGCTTGCCCAGACGGCGGTATCACCGCGCATATCATCTCCTCCATCCGTCGTTCTGAGTTTGATCTGACAGGCGTTTTTGATGTCTACACAAATCATTCTGGGTTTGTCGGTCCATTGGAAAAGTCCTGAATTATACTTTAGAGTCCATTCAGAAATCTCATCAGGACGTGTATATACCTCAAATATCACTGATCCGAGTTCCTTTGCAACATCCTCGAAGTCCAAGCCTATGTAGGAGCGAAATGTCTTGTAATGTCTTCCATCAAAACCTAATATAATCTCCGAATCATGGTTGTTAGGTTGCGGATCAAATTCACCTTCAGGATGGGCAGAAAATCCTTTTCGAAAAAGTCCATTTGGCAATTGAATTAGTCCTTGTTCATTGTATCTTTCATCACGTTTCAGTCCCAGGTGTGCATGACTCGATAAAATTTTCAAATCACTTGCATAGATTTAAAGTGGACCCCTTTGTCAATACAATAAAGTGCTGATATTTAAGTTAGGTATTTCTCCTTTGATAGATTGACTGAACATTCTTTCTTTCCCTTGCCCATATGCTATTTTTATGTCCAAGT